>MAAC01019410.1_pt1 | contig 31513 bp, 27 predicted proteins | sample 1115981 | NCBI WGS metagenome assembly MAAC01 (sample SAMN04961126, study PRJNA320927) | seawater metagenome | isolation source: sample BD02T64 sea water enriched with oil for 64 days | place: USA:Gulf of Mexico | collected 2013-07-27 | reverse complement strand
CAAGTATCGTGCCAAAAAATCTGACCACAACCAACCCCTCCGTTTTTGCATTCTGTCACAATAGCACAGAATGTGTGCTGGCGTCAGAATTCGCCGTAACGGGGGACGCTAAGTCAAAAAACTCCGCGTCCGCTTCGGGCTCATTGCCGACATTGCCGGTAAGTATTAATCAGTTGGGGGTCGAATGGCTGCTTTTCGAGAATTGAGCCGGAAAGTTTGCGACCGCAGAAAATGACCGCAACCCGCTCCCCCCGCGAGTCCGCTTAGGGCTGGGAACTGCCGTTAGACACTACCGACACTAAGGGCAGCTATGCGCAGATAGCGACCTTTGCAAAGTCTAGTGGTCGACCCATACTCGGCTTTCATCAAGGCACCAATCGCTGTGATGCAGATTCACCGAAGCGGCCATTCGTACACGACGCAGCATTTTTATGGGTTAGAGATCTGCAATGCGGACTTACCAAACATTAAGATTTGGAATAGTCTAAGTTTGTCCGCATTTGTTGGAAAGTCATCGCAATGGAAATTCGCTCAATCGCCAAGCTGGAAAACGAGGCGCAGTTTCGGGATTTGGTTCGTGAATATCTCGATCACGAAATTTCGGAGTTACGTGCGGTCTCAGGGCTCGACCTCAACGTCGATGAGCTGGTTTCAAATACCTTTGATCACATCAACGAATATCTTCCTCCGACCGGAGGACTGCACATCTCGAGTGACGGCGACGGCTATTTGCAAGGCTGCGTATTCCTAAAAATGATCCGACCAGATGCGTGCGAAATCAAACGCTTATACGTCAAGCCGGCGGCCCGTGGGTTGGGCCTCGGGCGAAAGCTGATGGAGAGTGTTTTATCCCACGCGAGAAACTTGGGCGCAACGAGCGTTCTGTTGGATACAGGCGTCTACGACACCGCCGCACAAGGTTTGTACCGCAACTTGGGGTTCCGCGAGATCGAATGCTACCCAGAAGGCGAAAGCGACCCTGAACTGCAGCCCTATTTGCTTTTCATGCAGCTCGATTTTTAGACTCCAGCGTCGGTATGTTTCAGTCAAATTTCGGAATTTTGGATTGACGAACTGACATCCACTTTGGGCTCGTTCCTGCCGTTCGCTGCAAGTGCATTCGTCAAAACGCTCTGGATGGCAGCAGTGCGTGGACAAAGCTGCTGTTGGCTCCATGTCTGCTTCCGGAGTCGAGAAGACAGAAATGGTCAGTTTTCGAGATTCAAAATTGCCTGGGTTTTCTTAACGTTAGTGTCACTCAATTCAGGGTTACCTATTGCATCTTCTTGCGACTGAGACGCATTTGCACTTAAATTCAATGACTTGACTGAAGTCTTGGTGGCTATTAAGTTTGTCTACCGCGTCTTTTTCTAAGGTCCCTATATGTCGTATGTTTTGAAACTCGCTATCGGCAGTATCTTCGTAGGTTTCATCGTTCTGGGTTTAAAAACCCTTGCTTGGTGGATGACTGGGTCGGTTGCCATCCTGTCCGATGCCCTTGAAAGCACCGTTAACGTAGCAGCGGCCATTGCTGCGGTTGTTGCAATCAGAATCGCATCGCGACCGGCTGACGCAAATCACCCCTATGGCCATCACAAAGCAGAGTTTTTCAGCGCCATCTTAGAGGGCGTCATGATCATCATTGCGGCATTGTTGATTATGCGCGAAGCCTATCAGGGTTTCATTATGCCGAAGATTCTTGATGTGCCGATGGAAGGGCTTCTCGTGAACGGGGCTGCCAGTGTTTTAAATGGCTTTTGGTGCTGGGTTCTTATCTCACAAGGCAAGAAACGCCGCTCGCCTGCATTGGTCGCGGACGGAAGGCACCTGCTAACGGATGTGATTTCCTCGGTTGGGGTGACCTTTGGTGTGCTGGTTGCCATCATTTCCGGCTGGGCAATTCTGGATCCGCTAATTGCTGCCATCGCTGCCATCATCATTCTTTGGTCGGGATGGAAGGTCATGAAGGAATCCATGAGTGGGCTTTTGGATGAATCGATTCCTGAAACAATTTTGTCTGAAGTCCGAGACATCATCTCAACAGAAGCGGCCGGTGCAGTTGAAGCGCATGATTTGAGGACCCGGCATGCGGGAAGTGTCACATTCATTGATTTTCACTTGGTTGTGCCGGGAGGCATTACTGTCGCGACTGCTCACGAGATGTGCGACAGAATTGAAGCATCACTGCAAAAGAAGGTGCCGGATTGCATTACCACGATCCACGTAGAACCCGAACACAAAGCGAAACAAACCGGGATCTTGGTGTTGTAAACAATCACAGACTTAATGCCCTCACCTATGCTTGCTGGCCGATACCAAGCGGTCATTTTCTATAATGCAGAAATCGGCAGGTTGGGCTCTCAGCCGACATGTAAGTATTAATCAATTGGGGGTCGAATGGCTGCTTTTCGAGAATTGAGCAGGAAAGTTTGCGACCGCAGAAAATGACCGCAACCCGCTCCCCCCGCGAGTCCGCTTAGGGCTGGGAGCTGCCGTTAGATACCATCATCACAAAGGTCGGCTTCGGATCACGAAGCCAAGCAATTAGGTAAAATTGTAGCACCGACATTTCACTCAAAACAACAGTCGGCCCAAAGATGGCCCATAAGGTATTGATACTTAAAGTTGTTTTTTGTTTCTGGAGCAGGATTTGAACACTAAGTCCTTCAGGTTATGAGCTGTTGCGAGCTGCACTGATCGCCTTGATTGATTATTAGTGAGAAAATTCAATCTAAACGGTACTTTCAAAAAACACGCAATATTTTCTGTACAGTCGTAGATAGGGGGAGGATCGACGGCCATTGGGGGGTCGGCAGGGGGAGGGTCTGAACAGGATCGGCCTGTTGCTCCGGATGCGCCTTCGATTGAGGCGCGCGCTTGATTCCATAGATGTGCGGTAGCTGTGCAAATTGGTACCCACAGAGGTACCCGAGCACATTCAAGGAAGTTGAAAGGTCATCTAAGTCATTGAGATGAATGGTACCACCTCCTGGTCTCGAACCAGGGACCTCCTGATCCACAATCAGGCGCTCTAACCAACTGAGCTAAGGCGGCACTTGGGCTGATTTAGCTGAGGCTCACAGGGATTGCAAGAGGCGGAAACCGGAAAGATCGCGCTTTTTCAAATCTTTTTTGCCGAGCCTCAGGCTTGCCAATCCACACAGGGGCGGCTACGCCAGAACCAGCGCAAAAAAGGAGCAATTCCCAGATGGGTATCAACAAACAAAGTGATATTTCCGCGAATCTTCAAATCGGCCCGACCTCTGAAGGCATGATCCGTATCTACATCGAGGGCGACGGCATTGACCTGCCGATGGATTTTGATCCTGAGGAAGCCCGCGAAATCGCTGAAGAAATCCTGGCCGCTGCCGCCAGTGCAGAACAGTTGACCAGTAAATAACGTCAGGCCGGCCCCTATTCCGGCCTGAAACACCTCTGATCAGATCAACCCGCGCAACTTTCCAGTGCAAACGCAATCTCTTCCAGCACGGCCCCGTACAGATCCGGCCCGGGCGCATGTGATCCCCCCAGCGGATCCGCGACCACAATCTTATACGGGCGCCCTTCAAAAACCACTGATAAAAGCCCTGGGACATAGCCCGGCTCTGCCAACACACAGGCGATGTCATGCTCTGCCACCAGTCGCTGCATTTCTTTCAGATGCTCCGCCCCTGGTCGCGCCGCATGGGAATTGGTCACAGCGCCCAGCGCACGCTGACCAAAACGAACCTCAAAATAGGCAAACGCATCATGATTAACGACGTGTTCCTGCCCCGCCAGAAGCGCCATGCGGGCCTCTGTCTGGGTGATCATCGCAGATAATTCCTGTGAAAACCCTTGGGCATTGGCAAGGTAGGCATCCGCGTGTTCCGGGTCTATTGTGGCTAGGGTCTCTGCCAGTTCCAAGGCGAAAATCATTGCGTTTTCAGGGTTCAACCAAAGATGCGGGTCATCGGAATGTTCATCATGTTCCTCGTCGTGCATATGGACATCACCCTCATTGTCATGATCGTCATGCCCCTCTTCCGCATCCCAATCCGTGATATCCAGCAACTGCGCACCCTGCATCTGCGCCATCTCGAGCCGCAATACCCCGCCCGCAAGATTGTCCAACGCGCCTTCAAGCCAGGGCGTCAGCGCATCGCTGGTCATCAACACGATATCGGCGTTCTGCAACATCCGCGCTTCCGACGGGCGCATAGCATAATGATGTGGATCAGAACCGGGCGGCAGCAAGACATCAGGCGTGCCAACCCCTTGCATGATGCGCGCGGCAATCGATTGTAACGGCGCGATATCAGCAACAACATTTGGCACATCGGCCTGCGCAATACTGGCGAATGCAATCGAGAATGCGAAAGCAGTGTGAATGGATCGAAACATGTTACCTCATGTTATAATATTACATTTGACGTCACTCTCTAAATGATACATTATAACATATCAACCCCCTTACAGGCAAAAAGGTCCGACAATGAATAGCAGCGGATTTGAACAACATGACCATACGACCTGTGTTTCGAGCGCCCTAAAAGCGGCCGAGGCCCATTGTCACGCGCATAAATTGCAACTGACACCGGTGCGTAAACGCGTCTTGGAACTGCTGTTAAGTGGCCATAAAGCCTTGGGCGCATACGATATTCTCGCGCATCTTTCTGCAGAAGGCCTTGGATCCCAACCCCCAGTTGCCTATCGCGCGCTGGATTTCCTGCAAACACATGGCCTCGTGCATAAGGTTGAGAAGCTTAACGCCTGGACGGCCTGTATGCATCCCGGAGAAATTCACAGCCCCGCCTTCATGATCTGCTCTGACTGCGATCTCGTGGCGGAGGTCGCGACCTCCCCCACCACCGGCGATCTTGGTCGTGCCGCCGATAAGCTGGGTTTTGAAATCAACGCCGCGGTGATCGAGATCGAAGGAACCTGCCCCACCTGCCAAAACGCGACCAACACGGGGTCCGATACAACCAAATGACATATCTGATCAAGGCGCATGACATCTCTGTTCACGCAGGGCAAAGCGCCGCCCTGCGCAACGTCGACTTCCACATTTCTAGGGGTGAGATCGTTACCGTTGTTGGCCCCAATGGGTCTGGTAAAACCACGCTTTTACGTGCCATCATCGGCGCCGCCAATGTATCTGCAGGCACAATCAATCGCGCAAGCGGTCTGCGCATCGGCTATGTTCCACAAAACCTACGCATTGATGCTAGCCTGCCGATGACCGCCCAGCGTTTCCTGTCGCTGCCCCGCCGTCGCAGTACTGTCGACATCACCACAGCCCTTGAAAGCGCTGGGGCCGCAAGCCTTGCCCATCGTCAAATCGCAGATCTTTCCGGGGGGCAGTTTCAACGTGTCGTCTTGGCGCGTGCCCTGTTGGAAAAGCCAGATCTTCTGATGCTGGACGAGCCCACCACGGGCCTTGACCAACCCGCATCTGCCGCCTTTTACAAACGCATCGAAATCCTGCGGGCTGAAACAAACTGCGCCGTCCTTATGGTCAGCCACGAACTGCACGTCGTCATGGCGACCTCAGATCGTGTGGTCTGTCTGAACGGCCATGTCTGCTGTCACGGCACCCCCGAAATCGTCGCCTCCGCCCCGGAATATCGCGCATTATTTGGCAGCGGCACCGACGGCGCGCTTGCCCTTTATCGCCATGACCACGATCACAGCCATCCCCATGGCCCAGAATGCAACCACCCGCTTGAGGGCCATGATCATGCTTGATGACTTCTTAATCCGCGCCATCCTCGCCGCCATCGGAACCGGCCTTGCCGCCGGGCTTTTGGGCTGTTTTGTGGTCTGGCGTCGCCTTGCCTATTTGGGGGATGCCACCGCACATGCCGCGATCCTTGGCGTGGCCCTCGCCCTTGCCCTTGGCACTTCAGCCCTAACGGGCGTGCTGGGCATTTCCATCCTCATGGCACTGCTGCTTAGCGCGCTTACGGGTCGCCACCTCCACCACGACAGCCTGCTGGGCGTCCTCGCCTATAGCGCATTGGCCGCAGGTCTTGTCGCCGTATCCCTGATGCAAGGCGTGCGCATTGATCTGTCAGCTTGGTTGTTCGGTGAAATCCTCGCGGTCAGCAAAATTGACCTCGCTCTGATCTGGGGCGGCGCCGCCATGATCACCGGTTTAATCCTTTGGCGCTGGCAAGCCCTACTGACAGCAACCCTGTCCCCGGATCTCGCTCAAGCCAGCGGCATCCACCCAAAACGTGAAGAATTGATCCTAACCCTCGCCATCGCCCTTGTGGTCGCCGTTGCAATCAAAATCGTTGGTGCATTGCTGATCGGGGCTTTGCTGATCATTCCAGCCACCGCCGCACGCCCGCTATCACGTTCGCCAGAAACCATGGCCATCCTTGCAGCAAGCATCGGCGCAAGCGCGGGTCTGATCGGAATACTTCTATCCGCTCAATATGACACCCCCGCCGGGCCAACCATCATCTGCGTCGCCGCCGGGGCATTTTTCCTGTCTTGGGCATTGGCCCCGCTCATTCACCGTAAAGCTTAAAACGCCTTAAATGTCATCGTCGTAAGCGAGCGTTCCAAATCAACAACATCCGCCAGAATACCATTGATGAACTTGCCGGTATCCTCGCCCTCAGGAATATACAGCTTCATGATCATGTCATAATCACCTGAGGTCGAATATAGCTCAGAATGCACTTCCTTCAGCATAATCTGCTCCGCCACTTTATACGTGGTCCCCGGACGACAGCGCAGCTGCACAAAAACAAGGTTGGTCATGGGTCTCTCCCGTTCAGTTTCTTCTTTAGAAGCACAGAAGGCGCCCGTCATACAATGAATAATGTCGCACAATGGGCAATTGAGGATATTGGAAAATCACGCCCCCCAGCCTATAAGCGATCAAAGCTTACCCGGAGGCAGCAATGCGCAGTGCAAAAGTTACCCGTAAAACCAATGAGACAGACATTTCCGTTGAGGTAGACCTCGATGGTACCGGCATCTATGACATGAACACTGGCGTGGGTTTCTTTGACCATATGCTTGATCAATTGGCGCGTCACTCTCTCATCGACATCACTGTGCGCGCCACGGGTGATTTGCACATTGACGACCACCACACAGTGGAAGACGTGGGCATCGCACTTGGCCAGGCTCTGACCCAAGCGCTTGGCGACAAGAAAGGCATCCGTCGCTATGGCGAATGTCACTTGGCGATGGATGATGCCCAAGTGCGCTGCGCCCTGGATCTTTCTGCGCGCCCCTTCCTTGTGTGGAACGTCGAAATCCCAACCCAGAAGATCGCCTCCTTTGACACGGAACTCGTGCGTGAATTCTTTACAGCCTTCGCGACCCACGGCGGCATCACCCTGCACATCGATCAGATCCACGGCTTCAACAGCCACCACATCGTCGAAGCAGCTTTCAAAGCCGTCGCACGCGCCCTGCGTTTTGCTGTCGAAACTGATCCGCGCAAGGCCGATGCGATCCCCTCCACCAAAGGGGCGCTGTAAAGTGTTAACGGCAATTATTGATTACGGTTCTGGCAACCTGCATTCCGCAGAAAAAGCCTTCCAACGCATGGCAGTTGGGGTTGACGCAGGAGAGGTCATCGTCACCTCAGATGCTGATCTTATCGCCAAGGCTGACCGCTTGGTTCTGCCCGGTGATGGCGCCTTCCCGGCCTGTCGCCAGGAACTCGTCGATCACTCCGCGATCTATGAAGCCATGCAACAGGCCGTGGTGATCGAAGGCCGCCCCTTCCTTGGCATCTGTGTTGGCATGCAATTGATGGCCACCATTGGCCGCGAATATACCGAAACCCCGGGCCTTGACTGGATCAAAGGCGAGGTGGTTGAGATCACGCCCACAGACCCAACACTCAAAGTCCCACATATGGGCTGGAACGACCTTGTATTGCACCAAGAACACGCAGTCCTAGAAGGCGTCAAATCCGGTGATCACGCATATTTCGTGCACAGCTTCCGCTTTGAAGTCGCCAACCCACAAGATCAACTGGCTCATGTGGATTACGGCGGAAACGTCACCGCCATCATCGCACGCGACACCATGATCGGCATGCAGTTCCATCCCGAAAAAAGCCAACGCACAGGCCTGCGAATGATCAGCAACTTCCTGACGTGGAAACCATAGATCAGCGATCAAATCCTAGGCACCAATTGGATGAGCTGGTTCAACTTTGCACTGATCCGGCCCATCCGCGCATCAAAAATCGCGCCCTATAAACAGCCCCTTCGTCAATCAGCCCCCTGCCCGTTAATTCCCCGTGCCCAGCATTTGCATAATTTATGCATAACATGTGCGTCGCCTGAACCGCCTATGTCGCCCAATTTGAAAGTTAGTGCATGAGTGGTCTTCTCCTCCATCGGGACGATGGCTTCCGGAGCCAATAGGCGGTAACCCAGAGCACTGTGGGAGCGTTTCGTGTTGTAGTGTTTCCTCCAGTTTTCAATGAAAATCGGTAGGGCAGCTTTGCACAAACGCTCGGCACGTTTGTTATTCGCCCGTCGCCAGCAGGCGGTGTTTACACCCCGAGAGGGGCTAAGCAAGCGTCTCGCAACAAGGCAATAACCAGCGGCGCCATATCGACCGTACCGACACGACTGTTCGACCATATCAGCGATCAGCGGTTCATCATCCGCACGCGCCTATGGCCATTCCACCCTACTTCTTTGAGCGGTAATATATTTGTTCAATCGCACGGATCTGTCTGGCTGCACCGATCAGAGACATGCATTACCCCATCGGTACTTCAACCGGCCGTACCTTCACAATAATCTCTGCGAGTCAGGCCTCTTAATGGCCAGCAAGGGGCCTCCACCTTCCTGAATATAGCGTTGACCAACTTCAAAGGGGACTCACGCCCAGCGGCCTTCAAAACCTTCAGGCACTAGGGCGATATTTTCATCAACATTGTTAATGTCACGATGCCCACATAGCGCCATGGAAACATCCATTTCTTTGTGCAGAACCTCAAGCGCTTTGGCAACGCCTTCTTCGCCCATCGCCCCAAGACCATAGATATAAGCCCGACCAATCATCACGCCCTTGGCCCCCAACGCGATCGCCTTCAAAATATCTTGTCCCGTGCGGATGCCACTATCGAGATGCACTTCTACCTTGTCACCCACGGCCTCAACGATCGGGCGCAACATCCGGATGGAGCTAAGTGCGCCATCAAGTTGGCGCCCACCGTGGTTTGACACAATAATCGCATCAACACCCAGATCAGCTGCCTTTTTGGCATCTTCCACATCAAGGATACCTTTGAGGATCACTTTGCCGCCCCACCAGTCACGAATTCTGGCGATTTTATCCCAATCCAAGGTCAAATCAAAACGATCTCCGGTCCAAGCAGCAAGATCAGCGGGATCTTTGATGCCCTCAACATGTCCCACAATATTGCCGAACATCCGACGTTTCGTGCCCAACATACCAAGCCCCCAGCGCCAGCGCGTCGCCAAGTCAGCGATTGATTTCACCGTTAATTTGGGCGGAGCAGACAGGCCGTTTTTCAAGTCTTTATGGCGTTGACCAAGGGTTTGCAGATCAAGCGTCACCACCAGCGCAGAACATTCCGCAGCCTTGGCACGCGCCAACAAGCTTTTGGTAAATTCATCATCATTCATGGTGTAAAGCTGAAACCAGAATGGGCTTTGCGTATTGCCGGCGACATCCTCAATTGAGCAAATCGACATAGTTGAGAGCGTATATGGCACGCCGAATTTCTCCGCTGCTTTTGCCGCTTTGATCTCACCGTCGGCGTATTGCATCCCCGTCAAGCCAACAGGGGCAAGCACAACGGGCATCGCCACATCTTGGCCGATCAATTGTGTTGCTGTGGTCCGGTTGGACATGTCCACCGCCACACGCTGACGCAAGCGGATCTGTTCAAAATCAGAGGTATTTTCGCGGAAAGTTTGTTCCGTCCAAGATCCACTTTCCGCGTAATCATAGAACATCTTCGGCGCACGTTTTTTGTGCAACCGCTTGAGATCTTCGATACAGGTAATCACAGGCATGGTGGGCTCCCGGGGGTCGACGTGCAAGAATTGGTAAAGTTTAGTTACCAAAATTCTTACTGCCGTGCAACGGGGCATTCGGAAATAGCAAAAGGGTCACGGCTCCAATACGGCCTCAATTCCTACAGACGCGATGAGTTCATAATATGAAAATTATCACAAACAGGAAAAATGCAAAGAGTATCTGCTCTTGCCGGAACTGATTTGAGTGAAAAATGCCCGATCACGATGATGAAGCACATCCATCAATTCATCGCCAAAACGAATAGATAGAAACGTACCAAAACCTGAAAGAACTATAATACCCCGAATAAGGGTATGGACTTACGTATATCTGCCCGCGTTGCTTTGTCATTAGATCTAAGCCCGACGCCCCATTTATCGAGACAGCTATAGCACGGCAAAACCATGATCGAGGTTAAAGCCCCCTGCTACATGCGCCAAACGCATGCATCGCAGGGGCCCTTTATGCTATGGGCATGGGTAAACGTCAGGCGCGATGGGCACCATCCGCCAAGGTTTTCACAAAGGCCAATACATCTGTAGGGCTTTCCCCATCTCCGATTTTTTTCACAATCGCAGAGCCAACAACGGCGCCATCTGCGGTGGACGCAATCGCCTCAGATTTCTCAGGCGTATTGATACCGAAACCGACGATCACAGGAAGATCGGTTTGTGCTTTGATGCGCGCCACTTCTGGCCCAACATCGCCTGCTTCGGCTTCGGCTGCACCGGTGATGCCAGTGATCGACACGTAATACACAAAGCCGGAAGTGTTCTGAAGAACTTTTGGCAGGCGTTTGTCATCGGTGGTCGGGGTTGCAAGGCGGATAAAATTTAGACCCGCAGCTTGCGCAGGAATACACAGTTCGCTGTCTTCTTCTGGCGGCAGATCCACAACGATCAACCCATCAATACCGGCAGCTTTGGCATCCACCAAAAATTTATCAACACCGCGCGAATAGATAGGGTTGTAATAGCCCATCAGAACGATTGGCGTGGTATCATCTCCCTTACGAAATTCCGTCGCCAGATCGAGTGTCTTTTGCAAGGTCATACCAGCACCCAGCGCCCGCTGACCTGCCAATTGAATGGTGGGGCCATCTGCCATTGGATCGGTAAAGGGCAGGCCCAGCTCGATAATATCCACGCCAGCGGCTGGCAAACCTTTGACGATTTCAAGCGATGTATCGTAATTGGGGTCACCCGCCATCACATAGGATACGAAAGCTTTTTTACCTTCGGCTTTAAGCGCTGCGAATTTGGCGTCGATGCGTGTCATGGGCTGTCCTCTATGTCTTGCCCCGGACTTGTGCTTGAAACTGACGCGAAGATCAATCCCACAGTGTGCAAACGTTCAAATGCAAGTCGCAGGTGAATTTCGGGGTACAGTCTTTGGAGCCCACTCACACCCTGACAATTCAAATAGAATTCTGAAGCACCAGACCAAGGCGGTGCAAAACAACGGAGGATCGAAAGCGATAACTAGAGAAAGCTGACTGACAGTGATATTCCATTTCATGCAGCCCCTTTCATCGTAGTCACACGATACAAAAGACCCTTTGAAAAGAGTGTTGTAGCCAAGAAAGCAACCATCTGACCCTTTTGAGGAGCTCAAAAGGGTGCAATTCCGGCATCAGAGCAATGGGCAGAAGCCCTTGCTATCGCCGGGCACAACGTGACTTTCTGCCGAAGCCAGCGGGCGTGCAAACGTATGTACCGCTGCCGGTTGTAATGGAGATGTCGGAGGTTTCGGCTACTACATTGGTCCAAGGTGCGGCGGTGAACGCTACGGTTAGAGCTGCCAAGACAACGGGTATTACTCGGCCAACGGGCCGTTGTTTCAGATAGGGCACTGGTCTCTCCTCAATGTGGGGCCGCGACTAGGGGACGCGACCCTCGTTAATCATGGGGGAGAATGCCTTAAGTACGCTTTAACGGTCAAGTCGACACAGCAATAGAGACTCCGATTGTGGTCTAAAAGCCAACGAGGCGCCAATATTCGTCATCCCTTTCAGAATAGAAAGAGAGCGAACTCAAACTCTTAGGACGGTTGATGGAGGCATATTTTTGATGGCAATATGCCGCCTATCAGGTGTTGCGCCCCATCGTACACGCTTAGTTGAGCATGTTTTCTGTACGTCGCCAGTCCGGTAAACCAAAACCATCCGGCCACGGGTAAACTTCCTGTTGGTTAAAATACACAACTGCGTCAAGTTCAGGATATTGTGCGGCTTTACTGCGTACGTCACCTTCCCACATAGCGATGTGATCCGCATCGCCGACATAGCCAAGTTCGGCAACCACGATTGGCTTACCGAACTGCAGTGCGCGTTGGTAACGCGGCGCAAAGATGTCATCGAAGGTTTGCTCTTGACCCAAGATCCGTTTTTCCCACGGTCCAAGACTAAAGACAGACAAACCCACAACATCGACATAATCATCGCCAGGATAGTAATCAGCCATATTTTCGAATCCAAGCGGCGACCACATGAAGCGCGCATTGGGCGCGGCCACACGACAAATATCGATCATCTGCTGATACGCTGAGACATAAACATCTGGGTTCCATCCTGCCCAAATGAACTGCCCTGTGTGGTCGTCCATTTCCTGTGCCCAGCGGATCGTCAGTGGCCGTTCAAGCGTTCCAAGTGCACTACAAACAGTTCTCATGGTTTCGTCATAGACACCTGAAGCGATACCGTCCTGCAAAACCGAAGATGAGTTCCTTTCGTCACGTGTCCAAGTCCAAGGTTCGATTGTGACAAGTAACACACGCCCACGTTCGGCGGAGTAAGTCTCAGCCTCGGCCAGACTGGGAAGAAAAACGTCCTCCCAAGGGAGGAAAAGATGCTCAATTGCCACGCCTTGTGTATCGCTAAATTCGCCGCCCGGATCAAAAACGCCGAATGGCATATCGCCAGGGGGAAGGGACTGGGAAATCGCTGGCGATGTGGCGACGAATGCAGCGAGCAACGCCCCCACAGGCCAGTTTCTTTTACAATTAAAGTGAAAAGTCATTTTCCTTCTCCTTCTGTTAGGGATTGAACAAACTGCGACAACCAAAGGGAATTGTAGGACACATGTAACTGACCCGCTGTCCCTTGCCCTGCACCGGCGACAACATAGCCAGATTGGAGGAACTGAACGTCGCCTCGGGTTGTTGCCAAGGCTATGACGGCCTCTTTCCCTCGCTCAATTGCACCATAGCTGATAGCCGCAGCCAACACGGCAACACAACCGAACTGGAATGCCGCTTGACCCGGCAAAAATCTATGGCCAGTAGGATTCTCGCGTAAATGGTTCGTAATAATGATTAAGAATAAGCCAGTATAAATTGCTGCGTTGAAAAGCGCGAATATGTAGAACCCAGCGGCTTCCGCCACATTATCAACGAACAGCACTGGAAAAAGCGACAGCAAAGCAAGCCCAAAATAAGGTAGGAGGACCGGCCATGACACGAGAGGCGAGGTATTCTCTCCTTTTGGTGTCACACGAAAATCGACAAACCTTCCCGTCAACCGATCCCGAACAGCCACGACACATCCCAGCAAGACCCAAGGCCATTGGAGTGCCGCAAAAAATGCCTTTTCCCAGCCGAGAACTTTTGCGTCATGCGGACGGAAGTATCCATCAGCGCGGATCGCATAAGTCACGCAGATCAATGCGATGATCGACGGCAGGACGTGAGTAAGAAATGCTGTGTAGGTCACGCCAGCAAAACGAACATCAAAAAGCAACGCAAGTATCGGCATCACAAACATGATCGCCATGAAGACCGCAAAAAGCGGATACCAGACCTGCGAAAAAACAAACTGAAACCTTTGTCGTGGCGGCAGGTCACGAAAGTATCTTGGCGTATGTGACAACAAAAGCGTAACGAGACTACGGGACCACTGAAATTCTTGGGTGACCAGATCAGTCAGGTTCGCGGGGCCACGCCCGATTGCGATGGCATCCATCGCATGCATCCCCCTCCATCCACCCGCGTTCATCAGCATGGATGTCGAATGATCCTCAGCCAGCTCGGGCCCAAGTCCACCAATTTGTTTGAGTGCCGTAGTTCTCACCGCATAGTGTGACCCAATGCACATAGGTGCCCAACCGTTCGAATAGCCAGCCTGCAAGACCCCGTGAAACATCGCTTCGGCATGAAGGCGTGTACGCGCAGCCCAACTATTTTTAGCGTTGCTAGAGCAAATACTGGGGGCGCTGACATAGCCAACAGCGGGGTCTCTAAACGAATGCAGAATCTCGCGGAGGTAGCCGTATTTCGGCACATGGTCGGCATCCAACTGTGCCACAAAATCGTAGTTGTCATAGCCGAAGTGGTCATAGAAAAAGGCTAGGTTCCCCTCTTTACAACGCGTCCGCCGCGGCCATTGTGGCTGGTGATATGCCTCTACGCCCTTGCGAGTAGATATCTTCACACCCTGCGCGGCACACCACGCCACTGTGGCAGGCTGCGGATCTTCGTCTGCAAGCCAAGTATCATGTGGAAAGTCCTGTTCTAACATCGCCAAGAGGGTCTCTTGAACGATGGAAAACGGTTCAGCTGGCGCCTTGGTGACCACCATCGCAACACGGGCATATTGCAGTTTCTTGGCGCTGCGGGCCGTGCGCTGCGCACGCATGAACATGGCGATGAAATAGACTTGAAGAAAGAAAACCCAGAACAAGCAGGTGCTGACCAACAAATATCGCACCCAACCAATATTATGCTCCGGCTGCAACCACCACACCCAGAAGAAAACGCAGCACAGGCCCCAAATCGCAACAAGCATTGTATATTTGGTTTTGCGTCGGCCACGCAGAACGGCTTCACGGTACAATCGCTCGGGCATGTCACCTATTCTGACTGCTTCAGATAGAAAGGGCATTTGGTGCCTCCAATCCGAAACTACGGGCAGCATCAGCAATGATTGTGGCTAAATCTGAACGCTGCGGATTGAAGCCGAGCAAGGCAAGCGCCTTTGAAGTGTCAGCCACCAGAACAGGTGGGTCACCGGGGCGGCGTGTTGCTATTTCGACGGATACGTCGCGGCCGGTGATATGCTCGACCATGGCTACGATTTCGAAATTCGATGTTCCATGACCGCTGCCAAGATTGACAGTGAGATTGCCGCTGTTTTGCTGGAGATGCTCAAGTGTCAACATATGGCCATGCGCCAAGTCCGACACATGCACATAATCGCGGATGCAGCTGCCATCAGGAGTGTCATAGTCCCCGCCAAACAACGTCAGAACAGGGCTCCAATGTGCCGCGGAGAACAACGTTAAGGGAATCAAGTGGGTTTCCGGGTCATGTCGTTCGCGTAAGGCACCGCTGGCATCTGCACCAGCCACGTTGAAGTAGCGTAGGATACCGTATGACATACTGATTTGGGGGGCGATGTCCTTTAGCATTTGTTCACACATCAGCTTGGTCATGCCATAGGGGTTGATCGGACGCTGCGCCGCAGTTTCATCCACCGGCGTATGACTGGGCACGCCATATGTTGCGCAGCTGCTGGACAGAACAAAGGTTTTGACGCCGGCATCGGCACAGGCGGTGAGCAACGAAAGCATACCACCGACGTTATTCTCATAATATTTACGAGGATCGGTCACGGATTCACCGACATAAGCGGATGCCGCAAAATGCAAGACGGTATCAACAGAATGGTGGATCAAAGTTTCGGTGAGCAACTTGGTCTCGCGTAAATCCAACTCGGCCAGCGGCCCCCAATTGACCGCCTCACGCGATCCCGTGGACAGGTTATCAATACTCAAGGGTTCAATCCCGCGCGCCGCCGCAGCCAAGCAGGCGTGGCTTCCGATATAGCCCGCTCCACCGGTAACACATATGGAGCTTGAACGGGTCACTCTGCGACCAGCATCGGCAAGCCATCTTGCTTTGCACATGACGCAAAATAGGGGATTGTGTTGGCTAACCCTTCGGACAGCGATACTCGAGGCGACCAGCCCAGAACTTGCATAGCGCGGCTAATGTCGGGCTTGCGCTGTTTGGGATCATCCACCGGCAGGTCGACAAAGCGCATTCGCGAGGGTGACTTGAGTGTTTTGATAACAGACCGTGCAAGTTGCAGGACCGTAAACTCGGTCGGATTGCCCAAGTTAACCGGATCACATACGGTGTCAGGTGTGGCCATAAGCGCCATCAAGCCGCTAATCATATCACTGATATAACAAAACGATCGTGTCTGGCTGCCGTCACCAAAAACCGTCACAGCGTCACCAGCCAGCGCTTGCACCACAAAATTTGACACCACTCGCCCATCACTAGGGGACATACGCGGCCCATATGTATTGAAAATGCGCGCTATTTTTGTGCGCACTCCCCGTTGTAGGTGGTATTCGTAAAACAACGTCTCAACCGCGCGCTTACCTTCATCATAACAAGACCGCGGACCAACCGTGTTAACATTACCACGATAGTTTTCTGGCTGGGGGCTAATTTCGGGATCACCATAAATTTCGGAGGTCGAAGACTGAAGAATACGGGCGTTATTGCACCCGGCCAAATCCAATAGGTTCAAGGCCCCAATCACATTGGACTTGAACGTGTGCAGCGGATCAGCCTGATACTTGGGCGGCGATGCCGCACAGGCGAGGTTGTAGATCTGCCCTATCGGGCCAACATCAGGAAGCGGTGCAACGATATCATGCTCTATCAGAGTGAACAACGGATGCCCAAAAAGATGTGCGACGTTAGATCTACAGCCCGTCAGGAAATTATCCATACAAACGACACGATGTCCGTCCTCAATCAGCTTATCGCACAAATGCCCACCAAGGAAACCTGCGCCGCCAGCTACAAGAGTACGTTGGCGTTTTGAAGGCGTTCGTCCATCAACCCTTGTCAAAAAACTATTCACAACCATCCCTCCCGAAACAATCGATCCGAAGCTTTTCCGCCAGATTTGTAGGTCGGCCCAGTTAGGTGATGACATAGTTCTAATAAGCAGCCATCAAGGCAACCGAAACCTCTTGGAGGGTCACGGATCGCGTAAAATGTAGATAAACGGTAAGAAATTTAAAGGCTTCGGGGAACCTAACAATTGGGTTAATGATACCCGTAAGTAATTAATTTAAATACAAAAAACCCCAAAGCACCAGGAAAACGCCACGGATAATTGTGATTTTCACATCCTCTGTGGCAGCGGCGTCAAGATCATTGACCTAACCCACAAGAAGTATCCAGTTCCAACCCGCGAGCCGCATAAGAGGTTGAACACGGATTGGCACCGTTTCTATTGAGGGCATAAATATAATGATTATAGCGGTTGCGCGGCGCCGGTTGGTTCTGGTTCAGTTAGGGTGTTTCAAGCATCCAGTTACGGTCTGCTTGCTTAATCCACGCAAATTTAGAAAGTCGTTCGGCCATGTCGATACGCGCCCGCGTTGTGTTTATGGGCAAAAATACGAGGCTGGCTATTTCAGTGTCCATTCCCGAAGGATCGGCAATCAGATGGATCAAGAGGTTCTTCAATATAGGCCTAAGTATAGGTAAGCTCGCCGATCAGCAAAAAACGTCAAAATGGATTGGCTCCGCTGATTTAGTCATGGCTAACTCCCTTGTTCTCGGAATTTTGCCCCAAGTACCAAATCGCAGCCTCAGTCCGATTGTGTAGACCCAATTTAGCGATAACATGATGCATATGTAGCTTGACCGTGTGTTGCGATAGGTTCAGTTCATCGGCGATAATTTTATTTTGCTTTCCCTCCGCAGCAATACGCAAAACCTCCAACTCGCGTTCGGTTAGGCAAACCACTTCTCCAGCTTCGTTTTCTGCTGTAACGGCTGCCGAAACATCAACTTCCACAGCAATTAACTCCGCAGGCATATAGTTCTCGCCGCAGGCAAGAAGTCGCAACACTGACACCCAACTATCAACATGCAGATCCATCGGCAGCAACCCAACCTGCCCAATTGCTGGAGTCTCTCTAATCAATTTGATCAACCGTCTAGCATTCTCAACCTTCCGAAATGCCAATGCGATATTGGCTTGTGGGAATTTGGTATGCAATTGCGGCATGGCCATGATCAAGTCATCCAGTATCAATTCGTCTACAACAATAATGCGAATTGACTGCGCCTGCTTATCATCCAGAAAAAGCGGCTCATTCAGCGAAGCTGTGCGTATAAAGTCAAAATATGGTATTTCTGCTTCGGCCAGTTTCACTACTGTATCCGAAAAACTTAACGGGTTGCCGACAAACAGCCCTCTGAACTCTTTCACATTCGACTTTTTCTCAATAAGCTTCACAGCCAATCTCCTTAGTCAGTAAAAAGTTGAATAAGACGCAAAATATGCGGCGTATTCTTGTGTTCCAAATGCCCCATTACAGATGGTGATCTTGGATCAATGATTAATCAATAAAGAACCCCGCCAGAGGAAATATTTCCTAGGGTAAAACCGTGGCACGACAAATTTGTGATAAAATTTCGTTCTCAATTTCACGCGTTCGCTAGAGGTATTAATATAACGTAAAAATTGGCAAGTGTCCGCATATTTTCTCAGTTGGTATTAGATCCAACGATTTGGAGCATAGAGAAATGGTATTTATTTCGGCTACTAAATCTGGCGTTCAACTCCAACCATAGTGTCAATCCAAGCTGTTTCACACATTCAAAACAGTATCTTAGCTTCTTCCTACATCCTTAACCTTTTGTCTAGCTTGGCGGCTCTAATATCCCAGCTGGGGGAAACTAGCCGATTCACGCACTTATGTGTGTTAGCATAGTTGATTGGCATTAATCGGAGCAGAAGAAGAGTGGCAGTTAGCGCGAATCACTCACCTTCGCGCCCTGAAATTATGAATAAGTGAAAAAAAGGGCAGCTATGTGGCCAAAGATAGATGCGCGAAGGAAAAGCCTGAATACGGCCCGCAAACCGCGAACCAACGGGTTAAGCACTCTCATCACTGCCTCAAACAATTTGGGGAGCAAGTCGCACACCACCAGAGGCATTCACGCCTTTGTCAGGAATGCCCGGCGCCGTGAAATCGCCTCTGTTGCGCTGTGCGCTTGCATGGCGACGCATCACAGCCTAGAAGCCTTGCTGAAACCGCAGCTAGGAGAAAACACATGGGCTTTAAAATGGGGATCGTCGGCCTTCCGAATGTCGGCAAATCAACGCTATTCAACGCGCTGACCAAAACCGCCGCCGCCCAGGCTGCTAACTTTCCGTTCTGCACAATCGAACCCAATGTCGGCGAAGTTGCGGTGCCAGATGCGCGCCTTGATAAACTCGCCGAAATTGCAGGTTCCAAGCAGATCATTCCAACCCGCATGACGTTTGTGGATATCGCAGGCTTGGTAAAAGGTGCGTCTAAAGGCGAAGGCCTTGGCAACCAATTCCTTGCCAACATTCGTGAAACCGATTCCATTGCCCATGTGCTGCGCTGTTTTGAAGATGGCGACGTGACGCATGTTGATGGCCGCGTTGACCCTGTTGCAGATGCCGAAGTGATCGAAACTGAGTTGATGCTTGCCGACATGGAATCAATCGAAAAGCGCATGGCGAACCTCGTGCGTAAACTCAAAGGTGGCGACAAAGATGCTGCCCAGCAGGAACGCCTGCTCAGAGCAGCTCTCGCCCAACTCGAAGAAGGCAAGCCCGCCCGCACTGTCGAAGTCGACGATGACGACAAAAAAGCTTGGGGATTACTACAACTTTTGACATCCAAACCCATCCTTTATGTCTGTAACGTTGGTGAAACTGAAGCTTCTGAGGGTAACGAACATTCCGCCCGCGTCGCAGAAATGGCGGCAGCACAAGGCGCCGCACATGTTGTGATCTCAGCCCAGATCGAGGAAGAAATCAGCCAACTCGAAACTGAAGAAGCACAGATGTTCCTTGAGGAAATGGGGCTTGCTGAAGCAGGCCTTGATCGCCTCATTCGCGCTGGCTATGAGCTTTTGCACCTACAAACCTATTTCACCGTTGGCCCAAAAGAAGCCCGGGCTTGGACCATCAAAGCAGGCGCAACGGCCCCACAATCCGCTGGCGTCATCCACTCCGATTTTGAACGCGGATTTATCCGTGCCGAAACCGTGGCCTTTGACGATTTCGTTGCCAACAATGGCGAACAGGGTGCAAAAGACGCGGGTAAGCTGCGCGTTGAAGGCAAAACATACGTCGTCAAAGATGGCGATGTTCTTCACTTTCTGTTCAACGCCTGATCACCTGCTTGAATTTCAACGATTAATCTCCATGTCTGCATCCATACACAGGTGCAGATATGCTCAAATGGTGTCCGCCTTTGCCAAAAAAGGAAGCCAGTGGTCACTAATCTCAATATGGATTTCTCTGAACGCGCTGTTTTGAATGTCGCGATCTTGACTAGCACGCCAGTACACTTTCCGGTGTTGAACATCGAATGCTGGAACGCGAGGGTGCCGAAAGTGGGCGCGCAACAACCATTGTACGCTAGCCCTCTTTTCTGGGAGGAGATGGGTACAAACCACACAATGCGAAAATTGAGACGAATCCAAATGTTGAGTGGAGCGCCATCTGAGGGCGACACCACAGAAAGTGCTCCTTGATAGATCCACTCAATTCAGGATTGTTGACCAAATCTAGCCCAAAACTGGTGCCCAACAGAGCTATTCTGTGCTTTTTCAAGGGTTTCTTGGCTGCTCAAGAAAAATTGCAAATACGTGGAAATTGACCTTGTATTACTGTCACTTGCGCGGATATACCGATCAACGGAGACGTGGCCGAGTGGACGAAGGCGCTCCCCTGCTAAGGGAGTAGGCCCGGAAGGGTCTCGAGGGTTCGAATCCCTTCGTCTCCGCCACAACCCATTGTTTTTGCTTGATTAATTCCATTCACTCAGAGTGGAACTAATCGATTTTGCATCTCATTTTAAGGTTATGATCTCCTTTTCGTGTGTAATTTGCAGGAATTTGCAGGCATTTGCAGACAAAACCGTGCAAAATCCGTGCAACTCCCCAAAGCAACAAGCCATTGTTTTAAAACAGTTAAACTTAGACATCTCGTTGATATCAATTTGTGCGTCTGATGCTACGGTGCAGAAAGCGTGCAATCTAGGGAGCGCCCTCAATTCAATCGATGAAGGCCGGTGAAAGATACTTGGTGGGCTGGGTTATTCGTCTGCTGGAGCATCAAATGCTGCAACTTGCATTAAGAGTGATGAATAGCTCAGGAGAGCGCTGGCTGGAGGATTCGCCCGATTGTATGCATTATTATGCACAAGAACCTCTTCTTTCCGAAACACATGCCTGACCCATTGGCTTACGCCACCTCGGCGATCTTGTTCAGTGTAGGCAAAAATATCGTGCCCGTAGACGTCTACCTCAGCAATGAAATCTCGAATGCTCACTGTGTCCGGCCCGTAGTCTTCACCGCCCCGGTTTGCAACATTAACTTGGGACGTTAGATCGAGAATCTGTGGGTTCTCACCGTACCCCACTTCCCCAGCAAAGTGGTCTGCGTGAATGAGAGGAAGCAAATAGGCCAATTGAATCTTCATGTCCGAGTACGGCCAGACCGCCCAGAAGGTCTGAAGTTTTTCCATCATTCGCTTAATATCTCTCAACTGAGTGTCTCCCAGTGAAAAAGCTCTCACACAAAAGTCGATAACACCTTCCTCAGGCATCGCTTCAAAATCATCTTTAGAAAGACCCAATACGCGAAACTGTTCTTTGACAAACCGATCGATCGAAACAGGTTGAAACCTATAGGTTCGTTCAAAGAAGCGTTTCAAATATCTCACCCCGTTAAAACTGCTCCCATATGTCCCTGAGACCGCGTGTGCGAGTTGTTCTGTATCCGTCGCAATGATGAACACGACACCTTCAACGGAAAAGAGATGCTTCACTCTTTCTAATAGTGAAACGGCGTAGTTTGGGCGGCACCTGTCGAGTTCGTCTATCAGAATGAATACAGGTGGCTGTTTACCTGCTTCATCAACGACGGCCCGAAATAATTCTGCCAACTCAGTTTTGAATGCCTTAATTGAAGACATAGTTTCTTCGAATGCTCCCATAACTTCATCACCCAAAGCACCAACAACTTCTTGGCCCAAGGCTTCAAGAACCTCTTCACCATCATCCTCCCCGACATGTTTTCGAATTATTTGTTTCAATACGCCTACACTCACCTTGGTCACAATTTTTCCGACGCTGGCCTTTACAGGTGTGATGCTGGTTTGGATTTTATCCAACACGTCATTTTGTTCTGCCACCTCTTCGAGCTGAGCTTTCACTTCGGAAAAAACTGCGATCAGAGGGTCGTCCGCATGGTCGCTAGCCCAAGCGTCGACGTATGCGGCAACGTGTCCGTGCTTCTCAAGTTCGCATTTAAACCGTTTCAGAAAAAAAGTTTTCCCACCTCCCCACTGGGAATCCAGATTCAACACATAGGTATTTCCCATCCCATTCGCTTCGCGGACTTCCAATTGCTTAATAAGAAAACGCCGTAATATGTCTGCGTCCTGCTTCCTACCTAAAATGTCGTCATCCCAAACGTCTTTTTCCGGTTCATCAGTCATCGGAGCCCTCATAAATATTTGCCGCTTATGGCGAATACCAATACCTCAATTCAACTTTAGTGGGAAGATGCCTGGTATCATATCTGGGTAGGTCTGAAGGGTGATCAGCTAATGTCTGGATCCGCCCGTCGGAGCCAATACCGGGCTTGGAACTGTGGTCTAAACAGGCCCGGAGAAAGCCGGTAGGCCCGCACTCATTCTCAGCCATGTAGACTTCAGGCCACTCCCTATCCGGGGGAGTGGCTTGCCAATAAAAGGTGAATGCTAAATTTTAGGATCATTATCATCTTTTATGGTGAAACTCCCTGTAAGCCTTTGAAAATGAATAAAACATTATAAGGTGAAAAAAGCGTGCAAAATCCGTGCAAGCCGTAAACAAAAAACACCTAACCCATTGTAATTACCAGAAAATATTACATCGCCCATACCCCTGCTAAGGGAGTAGGCCCGGAAGGGTCTCGAGGGTTCGAATCCCTTCGTCTCCGCCAGAAATCCCGCTAAGTTATTGAAATTAAACAATAAAATGGGATTTCTACGTCATATCACCGTAAATTCCCGCGTTTTGCTATACATTTTGCAATACGTTTTGCTATACAAAAGACCATGCTTGGCGATTTTAGTTTCTGGTTAGGCGCGGAAAGCCGGTGTAGCGCGCTAGGGATTTCTGTCATCATCACGAATCTGCAGCACGTCATGCACGGCCCTTAGCCTCTGCCTAGCTTTCTAAATATGGGGAGGGCATCACCCAAACATCTGGGGCGTGTTTTCTGCTTTTCACTTTGATGAAATGCTCTTGAGGTATTTCGTAGCGCAGGCCGTTACAACTGATGACTGCGAGCTGATTATCTCGAACCGAGAGATCAGGACGGGATTGCTGTAGTTGGGCAGGCGTCTCTTAGTCTGACCAATAAGCTGTTGCGTCTAGCGGTCTCGTTAAGCCCCTAATAGATTGGAGCTTGATGCAGTCAGCAAACATGTCCTCACAGTCTATATTAAATAACTTTCGCGCTCGCTTTCTGCTGGGCGGATCTAACCGACCTGCCGCGGTCGTGTACAGGGTCATAAGCCTTGCATCCTCTGTTAGGGTGCTGAACCTTTGGCCGTAGTGGTTGAGAAAGTAGCTGCCATCTAAGAAAAACGTTTTAGGGTTAATCGAATATATTTCGTTGAGTTCTGACAGTATTAATGTTTTTGATTCCTTCGGAATTGTGAGTTTTTTCCAGAAATGAGTAGAGTGTTGTGCTGCTTGATACTGCGCCCAGTCATAAGTGTCTGTAGTGTCTGTAGTGTCTGTAGTTAGTGGAGAGTGCCCCCAAATCATAAAACATCCAGATTGCGCTCGCATTCGAGGGTTTACAATATTTGTACTAACGAATGCCAATTCTTGCTGTTCCATAGCGTGCTTATCGTATGCAGAAAAGAGTTTGTAATCATTCTGATCACAAACAAAGAGTGCGCCATCTGCATCAGTGTACTGCGCGTCCGAACAAGCGAACAGCAAAGCCACCAGTATTTCCCTACTCCAGTCCAACATTCGTGTGGGAACGCCATAGTGCTGGCAAAGCATCAGCCATTCTAAGTCAAAGTTTGTATGCGTGAGAGGGGGGATAGGGTGATCAGGTTTATATGACAAGATCAAGTCTTCGTATGCAACCGTTTGGTAACGCTCAAAATCATTAAAGCGGTGAATACTAGGTAAAACAGGCCAGTCCGCGACCGCCTGCCCGCGAAATCGCAGAGTAGAGCTATCATGAGACTGTCCATACAAAAATTTCAGCGCATCAGCTGTCGAATTAATGACTTCAGACATAATACCTCGATAGTTTTTTAAACTTCTTTTCACGCAAACACTCATTCAATTGTTCTGTAAAATCAAGTGGCGTATAAGATGGGGTTCCCTGTTTGCATTTCAGCTGGCGTGCTCCTCACGTCAGCAATGTGGCTCAGGTCAAGATTTGCTATACAAATTGCTATACAATTTGCGATACAGAATTCCACCTTTGGATTTAACCTCGAATTAAGCAAGTAAAAGCAATGGGTTAGTTGGCTTACGTAGATCAGCGATTTTATTTCGGCGCACTTCGTCTCCGCCAGATTCCCTAATTTTATTGTTTAATTTCAATAATTTAGGAAATTTTACGCCTGATCGAACCCACATTTAGGCCCACAACATATATAAGCTCTTATCGCACCTCATTGGACGAATCTCTGAGTTTAGTTGTGCATTCTGAAAATTGGGTTGCTTGGTGATTTGAAAGCAGTTCTAGTCATTTACTCCATAACGATGCTTAAGAAGGCCAGCTATTCACTCAACCGCGTTCGGGGCGAAGGCACATAGCTTTCTAGGGATAGTCATCTATGTGAGGATCTAACTTGAATTTCCTGTTTGAAACTCGACAGAACACCTCTAAATTGACAAATACCGTTTAATAACATATAGTTATATAGTGATGTCAAGTTGAGCGTTGTACCAAACAACGCGGCGACGTCAAATGAGTTAACTCCAAGGACACCGCCCAAGCTGGAGGGAACTAGGGGCTCAGGACTTCCTAAGTTCGCGTGATTTGCCTGAGGCTGTCAAGAGTGCGTCAGGTCCACCAGTGTGTTGCAGTGAAGTTCATGATTGGCAGAAAACGAGCATTTCGTTCGCTTACGCGCCCTTAGTCGACCCAACAAACGAAGCAAACGTCTGCTTTACCAAAATCGGCCCTTACATTTGCATCCATCGCGTTGGGATGTTGCACATTAAAGCCGAAAGCTATATTTATCTCGATGCAGAACGAAGGAGCCACATGTTGTTAGATCGACAACGACATGAGGCCCCAATAAAACAGTTATCGCCTCACTACCGTGAGCGTTGAGTGGAGGAAAACTGTGATCGATGAGCATTTAAAACCCCGCGCTTTGTGCACGGCCCCGGATGGTAAAATTATCCCTCCGCTGAATCTTGAAGTGATCGTTTCGGATCATTGCAACATCGCTTGCCGTCAGTGCAATCATGCGTCTCCAATAATGCGGAAATGGAATGCATCCGTCGAAGAAATGGAAAGGTCCCTCAATCTATTAACGGGCGTTTATCATTGCAAGCGATTGCGAATTTTAGGCGGTGAACCACTTCTGAACCCAAAGTTAGTCGACCTTATCCAAGTCGCAAAGCGATCTGGGATTGGCGATATTGTTCAATTGACGACGAATGGAATGCTGCTTGATCGATTACCTGACGAGGGGTGGCGGGCGCTGGACGAAATTGAGATCTCGCTGTATAAAATCTCAAAACTGAAAGATGCGCAGATCGAAACATTCAAACGCAAAGGCAAACAATTCGGTACCGATGTGAACGTTTCTGAATATCCCAATTTCCGCGTGACGTTTTCTACACAAAAGACCGACAATGATGCTTTGATTAAAGATGTTTGGCAGGCGTGTAAGATGATAAACGTGTGGGGGTGTCATACTTTACGTGAGGGGGTCCTTTATCGCTGCCCTCAATCAGTTTACGTTCCCGGAATAACAGGTGGAGAATTAACTGACGAAGGCTTCGCTTTGGTTGACAATCCGGGTCTGATTGATGACCTAATGGATTACTTCAATGCTCCAGGGCCGCTGAAATCCTGTGCTCATTGTGTGGGGTCTAGCGGGAAGAAAATTCATCAGGCTAGTCTTGGGCGACAAGAGTGGAAAGAAGATTTACATGCCCCGATCGAAGAAATGATCGACTTTGATCTTCTTGAAAGGTCAAAGAGAGAAGCGAAAATTATAGATGATTGCCGCACACCAGTTAAAGAAAAGAACAAGTTCAAGAAGCTCCTCAAAAAGGTTCGTTCTATCTACACGCTCTAAAGGTGCTGGTGCCCTGTTTGTTAGGAATACCCGAGTGGAGACATATTCATAGGGCCTTCGCTTTCGCGGCTTTAGCCTTGGGAAACCAACGTTAATCGTCCCTGCATCACCCAGTGACCACTATTAAAACTCAATGTAACCATTATAAAAACTCAATAGGATCACAGCATGCGGTTAAGGTCACCATTACCGTTCTCATCCGTTGTCAGGTGCGGGAATGTACTTTGGGTGTGTATGATTTGAACTATGTAACGGGGCAAAATACAGATGATAGAACAATATAAAATAGCGGGCCCGGATATTGTCCATGAAAATTTTGGCGGCGACCTCGTTGTTCTGAACCTTGCCTCAGGGCAATATTTTGGGCTGAACGCGACTGGGGCAACATTATGGGAGGCTATCGTTTCTGGGCACCGCGCATCGAAAATTGGTCAAGATATGGAAACGGCAACCACAGCACATAAATTTGCAGGGCAACTTCAAGAGTTGGGCCTAATCGTTATCGACGAAAACCCTGCTGTTGATACGACTTATGTACCGATTTTGCTAAGCGAAGCACCCGCAATTGAGGTTTATGACGATCTTGCCGACTTGATTGTGGCTGATCCGATTCATGATGTTGACGCTGAAATGGGGTGGCCAAAGGCATCTGATGAGACTTCATGAACCGACCCATTGTGAAAATTTCCCCTGAAAGCCTCGTCGCGGATATTGACGTGTTGTTTGATCAATGTGGGCCACTTTTTGAAACGACGGGCCCAAAACGTAGCTACTCCATTGCTGGTGAAACATTTACCGCAACTTCGGATCTTGAACCCTATTTGCACGCCCTAGACATCGCTTTGGCTTCTCATGTGATTCAGGCAGGGACAGGAACGCGCATTTTTATTGGTGTTGCTGGAGAGGCGGGCTGCCCGACTATTCAATGGAATGCGCCTCATTTTGAAGAGCGGCGAGTTGAGGCAATATTGGCTCCTACTCGCTATCGGATGCACTACTATCATCCGCTTTCATATTGGCAAATATTTGACCGACAAACTTCAACTGGACTTCAGATCATGCGCGGGGCCGATCAATATCCTGCGTGGGATCTTGGCTCACCGTTACGGAATTTCCTGCAGTGGGAATTGGCGTCCAAAGGTGGGGCACTTATCCATGCAGGTACCCTCTCTGTTGGCAGTAAAGGTATTTTACTTGCTGGTGCGGGCGGTTCTGGGAAATCCGGAACCGTTCTGTCGGGAATACTGGCTGGACTGCAAACTGTTGGAGATGATTACGTCTTCGTGAAGCCAAAGACTTTGCGTGCCTATTCTCTATTTGATACGTTAAAACAGGATGAAAGCGGCTTGCAGCGCCTAGGAGTGTTCGGAGTTGCGGCACTGCCAACAGAAACAAATTGGCAAGGAAAGTACCAGTTTTCCATTGCTGATCTGGGGCTGCCCCCTCAACCCGAAAGCATTTCACTGCATGCACTTTTACTGCCAGCTATTGCGCACAACAATGAGACGACAATCACACCAATATCAGCCAAGCAAGCATTCTTGGAACTGGCGCCGTCAGGGGTAACGCAGATCCCAGGAGATCGGGCACTCCTTTATGCAACGGCTGCTGAGGTTTCCCGAAAACTGCCATGTTTTCAATTACATTTGGGGACAAAACCTCATGAAGTATCTACTGTAATCCGCCGATTTATTCTGGATAATTGAGATGAAAACGACCATAATCATTCCTGTCTATAATAGACCAGATGCAATTATTCTGGCGGTCAGATCCCTTATTCAGCACCAAGGGCAAGCTGATTTAGACATTCTAATTGTCGATGACGGATCGACGGGCATGACCCCACAAGTCATTGCCAATCTTGTGGCCGACCACCCCGAAGTAAGAACCGTGTGGAGGGAAAATGGTGGTGTCACCAAGGCCCGAAATACTGGGCTAGACCACTTGGCAGAAGCCACAGAGATTGTCACTTTTCTGGATTCTGATGATGTGATGTTGCCCGGTAGATTTGCGGCTGACACGCCGATTTTGGTCAACCAACCTGAAATCGAAGTGACATATGGAAATATGATCGCAACCAATAGATTAGATTCTGAAACGCTTGCGCCAACAGAAACAGCAGCTCAAAAAGAAATTACGAGTATCCACCTGACATGCGGATTATTCAGACGCAGCCTGATTGAGCGCATCGGCCATTTCGATGAAACCCTGCGGCAAGCTGAAGATACTGACTACCTGCTGAGGATCTTTGAAACGGGAACACGCTTTGTTCAGACGACTACGGTCTGCCATTATTACCTTCGCCATGATGGGGGTATGACGCAAAATACCGTTGAAGCGCGAAAATACTTTGCCCTTGCGGTTATGAAAAGTATGCAGAGGCGTAAAGCCGACCCAACCCTGCAATTGCACAAGCCAAGCTTTGATATTCTTCTACCAAGAGAGCTAATTTGACGATGAAATATAGCGTTGCCATCGCGGCTTACAATGCATCCGAGACGATAGCGGAAACCATAATATCGGTCCTATCCCAAACTATCACCCCCACCGAAATTATCGTGGTCGATGACGGTTCATCAGATGCGACGGCTGCCGTTGCACGTGCCACATCCGGCATCGTGCGGGTGATTAAACAAGAAAATACCGGTTGTGGCAAAGCAAGTAGCCGGGCTATCCGCGAAACCGTCTCCGACATTGTGGCCTCCGTTGATGCGGATGATCTTTGGTTGCCCCACAAGATGGAAAAGCAGCTTGGAGTTCTTAGAGAACAAGGTGATAGGGCATTTATTTTTGCAAAACACCGACAGTTCCAACATGGATCCTCTGACATGGAAACTGGCGAAGAGCGCCCAGGCCTACTGCGGTCTGATCTCGTTTTTTATCGCAAGATGTTCGATGCTATTGGTGACATAATTGATCCCCCAGGTGGTCGTGGTGACATGGTTGATTGGCTTGCGCGCGCCCGTGAATTTGGGTGCCACTTTCACACGGTTGATGAGGTTCTGGTCATGCGGCGTATCATCACCGGTAGTCTGTCTTATGGCCGGGATGCAGGCAAGGATCGCGGTTTTCTTGCCGTTGCTCACATGGCGATGCAACGCAGGAAACAACGCTATGAAACGGGTGGAAAGTAATGAATGCGCATATTAACCCCGTATCACGCCGGTTCCCACGATTGTCATGGGCATGGCCTGCAGGCGGTCGGCATCTATTGATCACAGCTGCAATTTGCCCCGATGACGATCGTGCCTTTGCAGCCATTCAACAGTGGTTGCACGAAACAGATTTAGATGCCGCAACATTTGCTGAACACAGGCTTTTGGCGTCGATCACAACACGTTTTGATCAACGCCTTATGCCACACGATGAATATCCTCGACTTTGCGGCTTGCAAAGGCTGAATTGGACGAAATCACGCATGGCGATTAGCGCCACAAAACCTGCATTAGAAATGATGGTGGACGCGGGACTGCAGATAATCCTTCTTAAGGGTGCATGTCGAGTTGCACTGGACATAACAGAACAAAAAAGCCGAACATCTTATGATCTCGACCTGCTTCTGGACCCTGAAGATTTTGTACATGCTTTCGAAATTCTAGCCAAAGATGGATGGAAAAGTACCCGTGGTGAAAGCGTGTTAGGTTTGCGCGCGCGCTTATCCAGCGTAAGGGCGCGAAACTTCAAGAAAGGCCGTTTTGGCGATATCGACCTACACAAGGCAGGGTATCATAATACGCGCGCAAATGACGCATTGGATCAACATCTTTTGCATGACGTTCTACCGGTTCAATTCTATGGGCTGAAAGTATTTATCCCCAGTACCGAAGAACGAATTGCCTTGGCGATTGGTCATGGCGGATGGGATGGCCACAGTCACAGCGATTGGCTGGTTGATCTGGCTGGTATTTTGGAAAAAGAAACGGTCGACTGGGATAAGTTCACCAAAATTATCAGAGGTCGCAAACTTCAAGAGCAAGCGGCGATAGCACTGTCATATCTCAGTCAGGAAATAGGGGTACATATCCCAACTGAGGTTCGCCTTGAGATTTGCGATTGGCGTGTTTTATCGGCTCCGTCGCGTATTGGTGCAATGTTGTTGGCAAAAGAAAGTGAAAGCATGTCACGAGGGCAGAAACTTGTGCGCAGCATGGTTCGAGGGCTTCACCGGTCTCGAAGCTCTGGTCGGGACAAAAGTCAGGACACATCTATTTTTCGAGCATTAACAAAAACTACTAATCAGCATTCACTGACCGAATGCGCTCTAACACACCAAATTACGATACCTGACATTCCACCGACTGGAACATTATCCTTTAATATTACGATTGACATGCCCGCGCCACGTAAGCGCCGACGCATTGAGCTCGAATTAAACGGTGCCCACCGCAACATCTGCCATCTTCAAATATTTCACATATGGACATCGGAGGGGAACGTATCTGCTCGTTTTCGTGGTGAAGTGGTGGTCACTCCGGAAGATTGGCCATTGAACCTTACTGCACTGCCTGGGAAATTACTGGTACATACTTCGGGGGGGGGTGAGCGCGAGAAACATGATGCAGTTCCTTTCAGGGTCAGAACGTCGGATTTTCGTTACAAAGGTTAATTATCCGCTACGGGAACCCTATCACTCCCAGACGAAGTTACGATTGAAGACAGTGGTGGATCTGCAGGGCGCGTCTGTGCCTGTCCAAAATGGCGATATGAAACTCCGCTTTCCGAGAGTGCCATTAAGCCTCGCTCCCGCAGCTGAAGGTCTGCAATCCGCCTTGGTTTCCCTAGCCCCCGCAGATAGCCTTGCGCTAACAATATTCCGCACTCCGCAAGCGTGAACCTGCAGCAGGCGTTTCCAAATGTCTGTATCCTCCAGCACTGTAGCGCCGACAATCAAGCGCATACCCAGCGGCAACGACCGCAGCACCAATCTCCTCACCGTTGGCATAACAAACGCCGACATAGCGGTCGTAAGTTCGCTCACCGGTTTAATCACACTCAATACTTTTCCCACTCACATAGTGACCTGCCCACCGAACTTTCCCTCACTTTGATGTGGAGTTTTCTCAGCCTTTCAAAGGAGCAAACAGATGCGAAAGAACCATTTTACGGAGGCACAAATTATTGGGCTGATTAAGGAG
>MAAC01015400.1_pt1 | contig 31548 bp, 16 predicted proteins | sample 1115981 | NCBI WGS metagenome assembly MAAC01 (sample SAMN04961126, study PRJNA320927) | seawater metagenome | isolation source: sample BD02T64 sea water enriched with oil for 64 days | place: USA:Gulf of Mexico | collected 2013-07-27 | reverse complement strand
GTACACATCTCAATTCCTCACGGTTTTAATATTGGTGGTGCAAGGCAGCCAAGTGGTTGCTTAAACTCACAGCATAGTCATCTAACCGAAGAAGTTTTTGTTATACATAAAGGCACATGGGCATTCTTAAGTGGTGTTAACGCTGATGACGGTAAAATAATTCTAAAAGAAGGAGATATTATTTCTATCCCTGTAGATATTTTTAGAGGGTTTGAGAATGTTGGTGACGATATGGGTTACTTGCATGCTGTATTAGGTGGTGACGATCCGGGCAAGGTATTATGGGCGCCTCAGGTTTTTGACTTAGCAAAAGAGTATGGTTTAGTGTTGTTGGAAGATGGTAGCTTAGTTGACACAACGTTAGGTGACACAATACCTGAAGGTAAAAAGCCGATGTCAGTAACTTCTGCTCAGCAAATAGCTGAGCACAGAGTAGTAAATAGTGACGCTATGGAGTCAATTGTACAAAGAACAGAAACATTCGATTGGGCAAAAAATGACTGTTTAGCACAATTTGATGGCGTTGAAGAAGTCGCGTTGGTAGGTCCTGAAAACTCAGCGGAAGATTTACCTGCAGGTAAATTAAATTGGTCTCATAATTTTGTTGTTCGCGCATTGAAACTAAATGAAGGTGCGAAAGTTAATAGTCATTCTCGTTATGAAGAAGAAGTTATCTTTGTTCATCAAGGAGAAGTTAGTATTACTGTAGATGGCGAAAATATTGAGTTGGGTAAAGGTGATACTTTTACTACGCCAATGGAGTCAACCCGTAGTTTTGAAAATCAAGGTGATAGAGATTGTATTTTATATATTACTCGTCGTAGTGATCGGCCTCAGGCACCAAAGTTTATTTAGATAAAATTCAAAGATTAAGTGCAGTGCGACTCTAATTATCAATAGGCCGCACTGACACTTTATTTAGTTAATCTTGTTTAGTTTCTTTGTTATCCATCTTTTTTTTCTCTGGATCGTATTTTGCGAACCATCCCATAATATTATCGGTTTTAGCTATCAAGCGGCTAGGGCGTGAGGCGATATAATGTGGTGCACTTGGCACTCGAATAAGTGCAGTATCCACATCTAACATTTTAAGTGCAGTATAAAATTGCTCGGCTTCCCATGCCGGTGTTCGATAATCTTCTTCTCCCACCATCATCAACGTTGGCGTTTGTACCTTATCAACATAACGTATGGGCGAAAACTTTAGGAAGGCTTCAGGGTTAGACCAAGGTTCTTCACGGATCCAGTGACGTCTTACATACGGTGCAATATCGCCAATTAATGCCATTGTCATCCAGTTTATCACTGGTTTTATAGAGGCCGCAGCGGCGAATCGTTTAGTTTTGGTAACAATCCAAGCTGTTAAAAGTCCACCGCCAGAACCACCGGTTACAAATAAGCGCTTATCGTCTACATATTTTCGAGCAATCATTTCATCGACCACACTCATTAAATCGTGATAGTCATTTCCTGGATAAGCGCGGTCGATTTCCAGAGCAAAGTCTTCACCATAACCTGTTGAACCTCGTGGGTTAGACCAAACCGTTACATAACCTTCGGCAGCGTAACGCTGTATCTCACTCGCAAAGTAAGGGCCATACATCGCGTATGGGCCTCCATGTATCTCAAGTATCATCGGAAAGCTACCATCGGCTGTAAAATTGGGAGGGAAAGCCACCCAAGCTTCAATCTCTTTTCCATCATGACTTGATTTAACTTTGATCTCCTCAATCTTTGCCATTTCAAGATAAGGCAGTAAGTCATCGTTCAACTTGGTTAATATTCGTTGTTTTTTTCCTTTATAATCGGTCACCCCAACTTCGGCTGGTCGATCGGAAAAACCTGCCATGAATGCAATTTTAGCTTTTGAATGATTACTGATAGAAAAACTGCCATCCGCATAGGGTCTACCGATGGAACCACCGCCTATTCCTGTCATGATCTTGGACACTTTGCCTTTTAGGTCAACACGATACAAGCTAATAAACCCATAATCTTCAGACGAAAACACAAGTGATTTACTATTCGATTCCCATTTGATTTGGCCTATACTGCCTTTGAATTTAGTCGCTATTTCTCGTTGTTTAGTGCCATCGGCAATCATTATGTACAAATTGTTTTGTTGATAAGACAACACCTTGTCATCATAACCAATATAGGCGATGTATTTTCCATTGGGTGAAACCGTCGCTCCGCTATCAGGGCCATCTCGGCTAGTTAATGCTGTCATCGACAAGTCACTTAATTCAATGGCATATATCTCGCTTTCAATGAAATCTATGTCGCGATCTTCTGCGGTATTTCCCGTGACTAACACCGTATCATTATCCAACCAAGTTGATGTGTTCATATCCGCATCATCATAGGTTAACTGACGTGGAGAACCACCCCCAACAGGTAAAGTAAACACTTGACTTGTACCTTCAGGTAAATAACCTGCACTATCAAAACGAAAGGTGAGATCGTCAAATACTTTCATTGCATCATTCCACTTTGCACCTTCAGGCTTAGCAACCGGTGTTGCAAAACTAGGTTTTTTACCTTTTACAAACATATTAAAGGCAATGTGCTTACCATCAGGAGACCAAGTGGCGCGTGACGGAGCGCTCATAAACTGGGCTAACCTAATACTTCGGTCTGATTGAAAATAAAAGAGTCTTAATTCAGGTTTACCTTTAGTTGCAGTAACAAAAAGTAAACTTTTTCCATCGGGGGACCACCTAGGTGAGTGAGAAGGAGCTCCTCCATCAATGAGCGGTAGGTGCAAACCATCATCAATATTGATCAGCCAAATTTGACCATTGTCTTTGTCATTCATTCTGTCCATAGAATGACGTACATAAGCAATTTTTTTGCCATTGGGTGAAATTTGAGGATCGGTCGCATATTCCATATCAAACACCCGCATTGCAGTAAAACGCTTGGATGAGGTGTTTTTTTCAGTAGCGAAGCTGTTAGTTATTACAAGAAGTGAGGATAAAACAATTAATATTATATGACTGTATCGCATTTTAAATACTCTAGTTATTATTATGTGGGTGCGTATTGCATTCCCTTATATTGAATCACTAAGAATAGATTAATTTCTAGCAAATAACCAAGACAGGATGTGAAATAAGTTAATGTTGGCCACCGATATAAAGCTATCGTCAGCAGATTAATAATATGGTGGCTAAGCGGGTAATTTATTGAGATTAGTTCGCCACAATAAAGAAGAGTGTTTTGTGGTAAAAGTGACAGTTATGTAGACAATTGAAGTTTTAGTGGGGTACATTGCGCCATAGAAAATTTTTACTGATACCCTATAAAAGTGTGGTCAATTTCACTCTGCCATTACATACTACCAATTAATATACAGTAAATAAGTTAAATTAGGAGTGTTGCATTGCAAACTGTAGTCAAGAAATGGTACCGAGATAAAGAATCTGGATTTCTAGATAACGGAGGCGGCCCAGATATAATGGTACGTAAAGCCGATCTTGTTAATTGTGCTTTTTTAAAAGTTGGTGCTACTGTTGAGTTTGAATGCTACTCAGATAAGCGAGGATTAATCGCCAAAAAGGTTAAGCTTTCGAATCGGAAGCGTTCGCAACAAGGGGGTCGAGACAATAAACCCTACCGCCCTGGTGTTATGACTTAAGTAATTAACATGGAATTGAAGTCATTATGCGAACAAGTATGAATATATTTCTTTATCAATTAGTAGAATAAGTTATGGCATTAGAATTGTGGTTGTCGTTAGTTGTTATTTGTGTTTTAGGGGCTTTATCACCAGGTCCTTCATTGGCATTAGTCGTGCGCAATACTATGTTAGGTGGTCATAAACCGGGTTTCGCCACGGCAATTAGTCATGGTTTTGGCGTTGGCTTATATGCGGCTATTGCGGTAACAGGAATTGGCCTAGTCATTGTGCAGTCGCCACTAATTTTTCAAATTATTCAGTACACAGGTGCTGCCTTTTTACTCTATTTAGCGTTTAACGCGCTAAAAAGTAATGGCAGTAATATTGACCTTAATGTAGTACAAGGTCAAAACGATAAGCACATAAATGGCTGGCGCGATGGCTTTCTATTGGCCTTTTTAAACCCTAAGTTAGCGATATTCTTTTTAGCCTTATTCAGCCAATTTGTTGATGTTAATGCCAGCATAAACCACAAGTTAATCATGATTTTTACGGTAGGCTGGCTCGATACAATATGGTATTGCCTCGTGGTATTTGGTTTATCAAGAGGGCCTGTGTTGGCAAAATTGAAAGCTAATAGTCATGTTATTGATAAAGTTACGGGTGTGGTCTTAATATTACTTGCGGTGCGTGTTGTGATTAATTAGGTGAGAGGGGTTAGTTATTTAATCCCTCAACCAGGTTTAAATTTAGTTTTAAGCTAAGTTGATGAAAAAATAAACTGGCTTAAATAGCTCAAGCACCTGAATTTTGGATACTATTAAGCTACTTGTTGTTGAAAAATACCGGGGCTTATATCAAATTTTTCTTTAAAACACTGCCCAAAGTAAGCTTGTGAAGAAAAGCCACATTTGTAAGTTACTTCTTTTGCCGAGAGTCCTCCAATTAACAGCTCTTTTGCTTTCTCAAGACGGAAATCTCTAAGTAGCTGGCTAAATGACACGCCATATAAACTCTGTAGCCGGCGATTAAGTGTTTTATCAGACATAGAAAGAGATGCAGCAAGTACATGAACTGAAAATTTGTCATCAGAAAATTGAGCAGACATTGCATCTGCAATTTTATTTTCCATTTCTGTTTTAGGTTTGATTTGAGCTGTTAGTAACGAACCTAGCGCTTTTTCTTTGGCTGCTATTATCGTTGCAACAAGGTTTGCTAATTTTGTAACTAATAATTCACTGTTAAATGGCTTGGCAATGTAATCGTCTGCTTGTGCTTTATAACCAGACTTAACACTGGTTAAGTCTGTTTTTGCTGATAACAATACAACAGGCAGTGAACGTAGTTCATCGTCATTCTTTATCGCTTCGGTAAGTTGAATACCAGTTAGATTTGGCATTACAACATCTGACAACACAATATCAGGTAATGTATCGTTCGACTGTAAATATGTTAACGCTTCAGAGCCATCATTACAGGTAATTACCTTAAAAGATTCATCTAGAATGTCAGTTATAAATTCTCGAAGATCTCGGTTGTCTTCTACAACCATCACGGTTGCTAAAGGAGTTACTGGCATGAAGGTTTGGTCTTTGCTAACCCTTGCTTCGGTATCAGAGCTAGTTTTGGCGAGTTGTGTTTTGAGGGTTATTTCTGCGCAAACAAGGCCTTCCTTATAATTGATGGTAAATTTACCGTTATTTAGTTTCGCTACCTCATCCATTATGGCGAGGCCAATGCCATTCCCATCGATATTGTTATCGTCATTAGAGCGAACAAACCTTTGTGTAGATATGTCGGTATTGAATGACTGGGCTTGGTTAACAACCGTAAATTTAAGTTCGTTGTTGCGTACATCAACATTGATTTTGATTTGACTACCTTGATCAGCATATTTGATTGCGTTACCAACCATATTAGAAATGATGAGCATAATGCTGTCTTCCATTACCATTATTTTTGGTAAATTGCTGGTATCCTCTAACACTAATTGCACGTCAAATTGATCGCATAAAGAGCTAAGAGCTTGAATCTGAATTGGAACAAACTCACGTAAATTAACGTTTTCTAGTTCTTTTTTTATCGCTTTTAGTTCTGCTAGCTTTAATAGTTGTTCAACTAACGACAATAGTCTAATCGATTGGCGATGAATGATTTCCACGCGATTATTTTGCTCTTCTTTAAGTAGCGTTTCTATATTACCAATAATGACAGTAAGTGGCGTTCTAAACTCGTGCGAGATATTCTCAAACATCCGCTCTTTATCGCGTAGTGAGTTTTGTAATTGATTGGTGCGCTCACTCACTATTACTTCCAATCGTCTATTTTCACGTTTAATCGATTTAACGCGCAGAGAATAAAATAAAACTGCACACAATATTATCGCCAAAACGTAAATAGCATAGGCTAATGGAGTTCGCCAATAGGGTGGTTGCACGTTAATATTAAATGAAAGGCTATCAATTGATTTATCAGCTTTACGCACAATAACCTTTATTGGGTGATTCCCTTCAATAGCTGTTGGAATGGCAAAACCATTTAGTCGTTCAAGTATTAGTGGCGTTTCTATAATGCTAGGCATTTCCACTTCAAAAGTGGTTTGTTGGTTAAAGTAATCAACTTTTTCAAAGTCCATAAACGCAATTTTTTCATGATAAGGGAAGGAAAATGATGCCGTAGGTGATATAGCTTTTGATTTATTCATCACCATCAAGTCTTTCAGAAACAAAGGGTTTTGCGGTAATACTGAAGGAATTGATTTATTAATATCATACCAAAGTAAACCTTTCGATAAGGCGACAACTAGCTGTTCATCAATGAATGCCATAGCTCCAAAGTTTTGGGTAGAATCATCAATAAAGTGTCCATTTTCATCGGTGATGGTTTGTACGGTTTTATCTTGAGGATTGTAAATGGCTATTTTGCCATCATGGCCTGCAATACGGCCATCAGGTAAAGCTAAAATTGCCGTCATACCTGCAACAAATAATGGATGCAAAGATTCAGAGGTTACTTTGCCACTTGATGGTGCGTATTTACATAAGGCTTTACTTACGTACCAAATATTACCTTGGTTATCGCGGGTGAAGTCCATCATGCCGTCGTCACAACCTACAGCATTTTCATCAACGGGATTAAGTAGTGTTTGTTTTAATGATTTTTTATCAATATTTATTAAACCGTTTGATGTTGCTAGTAGAATATTCGACTCATCTAGTGTCATCACACCATAAATATTGCCCTGAATAATTAATTCGCCCTTAGGAAGCGTACGAATTATTTCACCATTTTTACCGAGCTCGAATAATTCTCTTATAGTGGCTACCCATACGCGTTCAGTTTCAAAAGCAAAATCCATAACGATGGTTTTTTGTACTTTTTCATTGTTCGATTGAATAAATGGGGTGAAGGTAGTATCTTCAGATTTTTTATGCCAAACGCCACCGCGAAAAGAGCCAACAAATGCTGTGCCATTTGGGTCAAAAGCAAAGGACAAAATATGGTTTGCTCTACTGCCTTGTTCAGCGACATTAATGTGTTGAACTTCGTTGGTTTTACCATCAATAATGTCTATGCCATTTCCATTGTAAGCAAGCCAAATATCACCATTTTTAGCTTTATTTACCGAATAGATACTTTCGCCAGTTAATGAATTTTTACTCTCGCTCACCATTGAATAGTTGATTGCATCATCTTTTGGGCTATGAATACCTCTAACGCCACCACTAATTGCGCCAAACCAGACTATTTCATTGTGCGTATCAAAATGAACCGTTTGATAGTCAGCTAGCGGTAATTCTTTTAAATAGCTACCCGAGAGTTTATTGATATGCATATCGCAAGTTTGTTGAGCCTGAGACATAGTGGCCAACCAAAAACAGCCGTTGTTATCTACAGCAAGATTATTTATTGCAGGGAATGTTGTTGATGGACTTTTTGTTGATAGGCTTCTTATTAACGGATAGTGCTGTTTAACCATTTTTTTAGTGATGGGGTTAAATTCAATAATACCTTTGTTGGTTGTTGAAATTATGAGGTTGTTTTTGAACTCGGTTATATTGGCGATAATTTCATTATTTTGATGCAAATATGAGCCAATTATTTCACCATCTTTTAGTGCTAATAACCCACCATTTAACACCCCTTCAGAGCTATCATTCGCCTGCACGGCAACCCAAGTAATGCCTTGTTTGTCAGTATGTATGGCTTTTATGTCATTACTGGTTACGTACTTATCGATATCAATAAGGTGTATTTCGTTTGACTCTCTATTTAATTGATAAAGACCGTTGTCAAACTCGTTGAACACTATACTGCTTTGGGTAATGGAGAAAGTGTAAATATTATTTTTTTCTAGTACTTCAATGGGGGAGGCAACTAATGAACGAGCGTTAAATTTAACGAGTCCAAAAGTGCCACTTACATAAATGTCTTCTTGATTGTTAATAATTGAATACGCATTGGCACTACCATTTAGAGGCCATACTTTTTTTGCTTGTTTACCGTTATAAACAAAAACTCCTTCTGTACTGGCAATCCACAATCGATTGAAATGGTCAGTTTTTAGATCATAAATGACGGTGTTTGTGCCACCATTTTCAAGGGTAATACTTTGAATGATTTTTGGGGTTATATGGGCATAAGCAAAAGCGCTAACAAAATACAGCACCACAAATTGCACACTCAAATATCTGCTAATTAAGCACGTTAGATTTTTCTTAAAGAATCCATTCATAGTTAAGGTCGTTAAATTATTTTTGTTATGGCTATTACACCAGTCTTTTATCCAAATGAATAGTGCTTAAAGAGTAACCTGTTGATTTAATTTGTTTACTGCCCCCCTTGGAAAGTTGATTTAAATCAATTAAATGGACGTTGTCCAAAAATTGATACTCTTTGACCGAATTTTGATAACGCTAACTAGCTAATATCATTTACTTTTTAAGTAATCTCTCGAAATGGATGAAGCTATGTTAAAGGATCAAAAAAGATAATGAACAGCATAGTTTTAGTCGGAGAAAAAGATAATGTTGAAGCTAGTGAGTTACTTGATGCATTTGAGCAGTTACATGTAAGTTCATCAATAAGAGTTTTCGAAATCGCACAATATTTACAGTATTCGGAACGAACACTGAGAAGAAAATCGCGTCAGTATTTCGACAGTTCCCCATTGAGTTATTACAACAAACCAGGCTAAACCGAGTCACTTTTTTATTAACTTCAGGCGTAAAAAGTAGTCAGGTTTGGTATCAAGTGGGATTTAGCTCGCATAGCTATTTCTCTGATTTGTTTAAAGCTCAATATGGGGTGATGCCGTCGGAGTATGGTTAATACCTGTTTAGGTAAAAGAATAAGAATTTATTTGTTTTATGGAATAAGAATAAAAAATATTGACTTAGTTCTTTGTTAAAAAGTACAAAATCAATGATCGGTTTAGGGAAAGGAAGTGAAAATGAAAACTACCACTTTTATAGTTAGCTTAATATGTATTTTGGGTGCAGTAACGGCAATAGCTGAAGTGTTGCAAGACAATGTTTGGGTAGAGTTTGGCAAGGCCGACCTGTTGAGGTGTAACGAATCTGCCGCCAGCAATATAGTGCACCTAATGGATGGTTTAAGCATCAAAGACACAGGGGGGTTAAGGCCGACGGATAACACCTGGCAGTTGGCTCAGTAAACTCCTTATTGCGCCACAGCGGGCCCTTATGTTTGTGTATACAAAGCTAAGGGCGCACACATTACGTGCCCAAGAATAAAAGGTTAAAAGGAGGGGCTTGGTTAATTTAGATCTGACCCCTTTTATCACATAAGTATATTAGACGTTTATAAAGGATCCACATGATGAAGATATATTTCATGAAAATTGCAGCCGTACTATTGATATTTCCGAATATTGTTTTGGCCGCGTTTACTATAGAAGGTATTCGTTATTCAGAAACGGATGATAACGTCCGTTTTATTCCTCAAGGTAAGTCGATGACCCTTGTAGAGGGAGATGATGATTATAACCGTGGCCAGGAAAAAACTGTTCTTTATGGAGACTACGAGGTTGCAGGAGTGGTTCAAATTGTTGTGCCTGCATTGGCTCCGAAAGAGGTTGTCAAGATTTACAATGTGAGCACTGGACGGAAAATAGCTGAAATCAACCCATCTAATACTTGTTTGCGTAATATCCTCTGTGGAAAAGTCTATGTTACCCCAGGAAGTTACGCTTTTATTTATGAGTCAGAGGATCTTTACAAGGCAATACCCCGGCCATTCTTTAAAATAGAATTTTTTCCTGCCTATAATAAAGAAAAAATATGCCAAACTATTAGCAGAGAAACAGACTGTAATAATGACTGGAACCAGTCAGCATTTCTTACCGATGAGCGAGCTTATTACTTGAGATTCCGCCGGGCCATACTTTCGAGGATAAGCAATCCTGAAAGCCTAGAGACCTTTCGAATTTACTATGATATGGCCAATGAGTGGCTAGATATAGCGCTATTCGTAAAAGATACAGGGACTTTGTTTGAAAAAATAGGTAGTGTGGACACGCTGTCGAGTGCTGATAGAGTCAAGGCGCTAGCAGTTATCGACGGCGATGCTACGGCATTAGTTGTTGATGGTCTTAATTTCGAGTATGACGCCAAGATATATGATGCAGGAAATTTGCGAAGTGAAAATATCAAAGTGCTTAAGGATCACGCTTTAGCATTTACAAACGTACTTTTGGATCCAAGTGGTGCTAGTGGGAGCTTTTGGGGTGTCATCAGAACCCTTGCAAATGACACGGTGATTATTGCGGATTTAGGGGTTAAGACATTATCAGTATATGGTTCTACCAAAGCTTGGAATAATTATTGGGTGGCGTTCAGAACTGTCGATATGATAACTAGCTGCGGTGGAAGTTCTAGCTGCCTTTATACAAAAACTGGTACTGAAACGGGAGATTTTAAAGCAGCGCTGCAGGCAATATTTGACCAAGAGAATATTTTCGATTGGAGAACCCCCGATCCGTTTGACGTAGATGACAGTCTTCAGGTTTATTCTGAAATTATGGGGCGGTTGGGAAGTTACCGAGATAGTAATCAGGGGCTTTATCTCTTAAATACTGACGTTGATGGTGATGGCGTAGACAATACTTCCGATATGGATCCAAATGATCCAGCAGTCCCAAGTCAACCTGTTCCAAATAATAAACCTATTGCTCAGATTTCAGCTAGTTCAACAAATATTACTGTTGGCACTCAAGTATCACTAAGTGGGGTTTCATCCTACGACCCTGACGGTGATGATATTGCCTCTTATGATTGGATTCTTGGAATTCCAACAGGTAGTAATTCTGATATCACATCCAGTTCAGGTAGCAGTATGACATTTACACCTGATCGCGCGGGTACATATAGAGTTCAATTAACAGTCACAGATGAAAATGGAAAAACAAAGTCTGCATATATATCAGTTAACGCTACAGATAGTATACAAACGTATTTAGATCCTGAAGCTATAAGCTTGACGGGAGTATCAATAGACTCTAATAAATGTGGTGATGTAGTTCAGTTGAATAGTGCTACATATACGCTAAAAGCAGGTGAATATTGGGACGAACCTAGGTTATGGGCAAATACCTATGATGCTGATGCTAATAGCCCCACTCATCAGTATTTTTTAATTGGTCTTAACTCACCTCCGACTTCGGATAGAGATAACTCAGACTCTACTTGTGCATCACAAGGTGCAACAGGTAAGAAAGGCTTTGACGACTATGATTTTTTTATGGATATGAGATATGGAACTTTTACCGACGAAGGAAGAGTTACTCATGGAGAAACTTGGGATAAAGTCATAACACCAGGGACTACAGTGTATTTTGCAATGGGGGTTGCTGATGATTATCCATTTACAATAAAGGGAATGACCTTACAAACAAATATTTTATTGGATCAAGATGGTGACGGTATAAGTGATGGCAATGATTTTGATGATAATGACCCTTTAGAATGGAATGATAGTGATTCGGATGGAACAGGTGATAATGCTGATCAATTCGATAATGACCCCTCAGCTTGGCAAGATTCTGATAGTGATGGTTGTCCAAATACGATAAACGGGACTTCGATTACGGGTCTACTTGTGGATCAGTTTCCAAATAATTCAAGTATTTGTATAGATGCTGACTCGGATGCTGTAGATGATAGAGAAGATGACTTATTTCCAAATAATTCTAATGAGTGGGCAGATGCAGACCTTGATGGAATTGGTGATAACACAGATAAATTTGATAACGATGTCGCTGCAGCGATTGATGTTGATGGAGATGGATACCCTGACTCTTGGAATATTGGTAAAACTGGCTTAGATTCAACTTCAGGACTAACTTTAGATCAATTACCTAATGATCCTAGTGAATGGAATGATTCTGATTTTGATGGTGTTGGTGACAACTCTGATTGGGCACCAAATGATTATTCAGAATGGGTTGATTCAGATGGCGATAATATTGGCGATAATGCTGATGCTGCTCCGAATGATCCAAACCGTTCACTAAACCAAGCTCCATTATTAACACTTGAGGCTGAATCTGCCGAAATACTTACTACAGACACTTTGGATTTATCTATAAGTACTAGCGATCCAGATAATGACCCTCTTTCATTATCACTGTATAGTGAACTTTCTTTTGTAACTATTATTGATGATTCCTTATCTATTTCTCCCACGGATTCTGATGATGGTAATTATGTAATTGTTGTTGGTGTAAAAGACGATTTTGGAGGGAGTACATTTAAATCTCTTTCATTATTAATATCAAAGGATCCTAACGGTAATCAAAAACCAACAATAGAAATTACTTCACCAGAAAACAACGCTGTTCTTGAAAATGCTGAATTATCTATCCAGTTTACAGGAACCGCAAATGATGACGATGGTTCAATTCAAGCCGTTAACTACCGTCTCGATGACGGTCAGTGGCTTACCGCTATAGGTACTGATAATTGGAGTTTTACCTTATCTGATTTATCAGTAGGGCAACATACGATTGATGTACAAGCGGTTGATAATTTAGATCTGCCTGGAATTAACACTATCTACGTTATTGAGCGTAAGGCTAATAGCGAATCACTACTATCAGAGATACAGGTGAATGATTCGGAATTAGCCCGTTGTATTACTGAAAAAACAGTAGGGCAGACGACCGTTTCTGAAGTAACGACTCTTGACTGCTCATATTTCGCTATTGAAAATTTGGAAGGAATAAGTCAGTTTACTTCACTGCGGTCACTGTCATTGAACGGTACAAAAATAAGTGATTTTGACGGTATTCAAGGCTTAATTCATTTGGAATATATTCGCGCTGGAGATATGTCTTCGCTAATTGATATCAATGCTGTTGCAAATATGCAGCAAATCACCAATTTAGACATACACAATACTAGTGTTGCTGATATTGACGCTTTAACTAATTTAACTAATTTAACAGAACTTGGTACTACAGATACGTTGATCACCGATTATAGTGTTTTGGCACAGCTTGAGCATTTGAATTGGCTGGGGTTAAATAATTCAATTAAAGATCTTTCGCCTTATTCTGACTTAATAAATCTCAAGTTTTTGGTTATTACGTCAGCGTTAAATGATTATAGTCAATTGGCCTATTTTCCCCAATTAACTAGCCTAGCTTTGCAAGACAATAGCTTCACTGACCTTACAAAGTTAAATGCTATTGCAGCACAGTTGACCTATTTGTCTATTGAAAGCAGCGCGCTAGCTAATATACATGACATCGGTAGTTTTAGTAATTTATCAACTTTGTTTTTACTTAGTGAACAGCATCTTGAAGATCTAAGTGGTATTGAGCAGCTCAGCTTATTGCAAACGCTGAGTATTTCAAATACCGCGGTCAATGATATTTTATCGCTTGCTAGCCTTTATGAATTAAGCCGTCTATATATTGATGGAACTCAAGTGACAGATCTTTCTCCACTGTTTACATTGAAGAAATTGATCAAAGTCAGCTTACGAGATATTCCTTTAAGCGATGCTGACCAATTAAAGGTTTTGAGAGACAAGGGGGTACAGGTTGTTGGTGAGCCGAAACTAACCCATGATGTTGCATCTCTTGAACTCAGTACTTTAGTGGACGCAATTACTTCTCCAATTTCTGGTTCAACCCTATATAAAGGACAGAATACAAGTATTACGTGGGACGAAAGTACTTTGTTAGGTAATAATATAGATATTTACGTGCTGCATGATGATCATTCTGATATTGGTAGTGGTGTGAATGTAGATCTCTCTTTGGTTCAAATAAGAAATTGGTACAAGTTTTCTGAAAATGTGGTTAATGAAGGCAGTATTACCGTAGACCCTGTAGTGATGAATGGCTCTGGCAACACATACAAATTGTTACTTATCTCGGATACGGGTATATGGTCAGTAAGTGATGGTTTATTTTCATTAACAGACCAGGTTCTTGGAGCGGACACCGATTTCGACGGTATCCCCGATGCAGAAGATGTTTATCCTGACCTACCGTCATTTAAACTCACTATCAATTCTGACAGTGGTCAGGGTCTTATCACAAGTGATATAGGTGATTTGAACTGCGGAGACCAATGTGTGCTCCAGCTTTTGAGCGAAACCAACTTTACACTGAACTTCACGCCTACTAGTGGTTTTGTTTATCACAGTCTAAGCAGTGAATATATTGGGTGCTCGCGTGGGAGCTCTGCAAGTTATTGCAATGATATTGCTGGTGTTGGTAGTTATCAGCTTCAAATTAACTTTGCTGTAGACACTGACAACGATGGTGTTGCGGATGAATTTGATAACGATGATGATAATGACGGCATTATAGACAGTTCAGATTTATATCCTATAACACCTTCAATGCATTTAACTCTTAAAACGTCAGGTATTGGTAGCGGAACTATAGCCGTTACTAATGCAGATATAAGCTGTACGGATTTATGTGTAGTGCAATTAATTGCTGAAACCGAATTTTCTATCACAGTCATACCAGATCAAGGATTTACTACTCTAGGTTGGGGAGGTAGTGAGAATCTAGGCTGTCGCAATGGCAGTGGGATATTATTCTGTAATGATATCGCTATGGCTGGCTATACTGTTGCACAGATCAACTTTGATTTAGATAGCGATCTTGTTGGTGAAGGCAATAGTGTTGATACGGATAGTGACGGTGTAATTGATGGCGATGATGCCTTCCCATTAGATAACACAGAATCTGTTGATACTGATGGCGATGGTATTGGTAACAATGCCGATACTGATGATGACGGCGATGGTATTATTGATACTGATGATGAAGCACCGTTAAATCTAGCTATTGGTGATTCGCAATCCCCTATTTTTGTTGAAATTTCGGCATTAAGTTTTGAAGCAACAGGGGTTTCTACCTCAATAGAGTTAATTACACCTAAAGTTACCGATAATAATCTCAATGAACCAACGATTATCTCAAACTATAAGGCGGCGTTAGCGCTCGGTAGTCATGAAATTACTTGGAAGGCGACTGATTTTGCTGGCAATGTGTCAACTGTTATTCAATTAGTTCATATTGTAGATACAACAGCACCTATATTCGATGAGTTAAACATTCAGACTATTGATGCGCGTGGTTTATTAACCAATATTGCTGATGATGTTTTAATTCAAGCTTACGATCTTGTTGGTGGAGATATTACAGCCACTATTTTGGGTAATACATCACTTTCATCAGGTAAGCATGCTCTTACTGTTTCTGCGCAAGATATGTCAGGGAATATTGCTGAAACCGATGTGGTTATACATATTAACCCACAAGTTGAACTAAGTTTAAATACTAAAGTTGAAGCTGGTTCAGTTGTTAATCTGCCTATTCATTTAACAGGCGTAGCTGCTTTGTATCCTGTACAAGTTAATTACCAAGTACAAAATATCGATGCAAGTATCGAATCTGGAGAGCTGCAAATTACAAATGGCGTTAGTGGTTCGTTAACTGTTGTTGTGCCAAGTGATGCTGTATCAAGAGAAACAATTAGTATCTCTTTAGTTTCAGCTAATAATGCTGTTTTAGGTAGCGTAGCAACAATGACATTAACAGTAGATGAAGAAAATCATTCACCTATTGTGCAAGTAAGTGTTGAGCAAAATGCCTTACCTGTAAGTGTTATTGATTCGCAAGGTGGTATGGTAACAATAACGGCAATTATTAATGATTTAAATACCTCTGATACTCACGACATAGTTTGGACTAGTGATTTAGTAGATTCCGCTTCAGATACTGATATGGCAATATTTGAATTATCACCAGAAACATTAACGTCAGGCACTTATGGTTTATCTGTTAGTGTTACGGAAAATAATACGAGTGAACTTTATAGTGTAACTACTGATATTGGGTTAATAGTGAATGCTGATTTAGCTGAATTAAGTAATGATACTGATTCTGATAATGATGGTATTCCTGATGCAGACGAAGGATATGCAGATAGTGACCAAGATGGCATTGTTGATTACCTAGATGATGATAATAATCCTAGTCGTTTACCTATTGGCGATAATATTGCTCCAATGCAAACAATCAATGGCCTTAGTTTAAGTTTAGGGAGGTTTGCTCGTGCGGCTAATGGTATGCAAAGTGCAAGTGCGTCAGTTGATGTTGTGGATATTGCAGGAGCCGATGAAAATAACCAGCCTGAAATTGATAATACAGTAGATTCTCATTTTGAGACCTTGTCATCTATTGTTAACTTTAACGTTGCAGGTTTATCTTTGGTTGGTGAAACTGTGCCAGTTGTTATACCTTTGGCGAAAGATAAATTTATTCCTGAAGGTGCTGCATATCGCAAATATACACCAGTTGCAGGTTGGTTCAACTTTGTCATAAATGCGAATAATTCTGTATCATCTGCTTTAAAAGATAGTGATGGTAATTGTCCTACACCTTTATCAGAAAACTATGCAACAGGTCTTAATGTTGGGCATAACTGTATCCAATTACTTATTGAAGATGGTGGCTCTAATGATGCTGATGATCAAGCAAATGGTTTAATAGAAGATCCAGGTGTACTGGCTACGGAGTTGCAAAATAGTGCACCTATTATTCATTTAGAAAACTCGATGGTAATCGCAGCAGATACATCAGTAACTATTGATGCATCTGCTACCACTGATGAGGAAAAGGATGTTTTAACTTATCAATGGATTCAATTAAGCGGTACATCAGTTACTTTGTCAGGTGAGAATAGTGAAATACTCAGCTTTACTTCGCCATCGGTAAGTGCAGATGAAATACTGAGTTTTGAGCTGACAGTAAACGATGGACGAGATAGTACTTCAGCTATGATTGAGGTAACGGTAACGCAAGTTAACGAAGCTCCTTCTGTATCAATTAACAGCCATGATTCTTCGTATGAAGAAGGTGCATCAGTTTCATTAACAGCCCAAGGCGTTGATACAGATGATGATAACCTAACATATGCATGGGAACAGGTAGCAGGGACAACGATTTCACTTTCTGATGTAGCATCAGCTTCACTAACGTTTACTGCTCCGCAAGTTTCTAGTGATGATACTGTTGAGTTTAAAGTGACTGTTTCTGATGGAATAGATTCTGTAGCAGTAACCACTTCACTTACTATAACTAACGTTGTAGCAGTAACGCCTTCACCTAAAGAAAATAGTAGTGGTGGTTCTATTGCTTGGCTGTTGATTTTTCTGGGGCTTGCGTCATTAAGAGGAAAACAGTATAGATAAGTGATTTTATAAAATTTAAGGTAGGATAGTTTTAATCAACTACCTTCCTTGAGTTTACTATTACATTTACATAAATTATAGAATGATGGTCGTAAATTTTTATATTGAGGTTTTATTTTTATTTAAACATGTAACTAATCTAAAAACTTTTGATTACTTATATCTAACTATGGGGACGATTGCGCTATAGAGTATATATGCTAAATATTCCATCTATTATTTTATAGTTCCATGCAGCTAATTAAAATAACTGATTGCTCTATATAGGCATGTAAAATAATATTTAATTTGGGGATAATACGCGTATTTATTACTTTGTAGTGTTTTTTGCTTTTTATTCATCTTTTCGGACGAAGCAGGGATCGTAAGATAATACTTTTATCTGTTTTTTTTGGTGATAATGAGCATATAATTGCAGTTTTTTTGGCCTAATCAATAGTACGATTAGGCCAAAAATTATATTTGATAATCTTAGATCAAATATAAGAAATTATATGAGAATCTTTAGGCTGCATTGGCTGACTTTTTCGTATCCAATGTTACTAGCTCAAGCATATTGTCAACCTCAAGCAGTTTTACTTTTGCAAGTGCTTGACGCAAATCAGCAATAATATCATCAACATTTTCTAAACCTACAGATATTCTGATTAATGAATCAGTTATACCTGCTTCTGCACGTTCTTCAGGTTCATATGGAGAGTGGGTCATTGAAGCCGGATGTTGAATTAATGACTCGGCATCGCCCAAACTTACCGCAATAGAAAATAATTGCATGTTATTAATAAAATCGCTTCCGCCTTTTAAATCCGTGTTTAATTCAAAGGCTATTACGCCTCCCGCAGCTTTCATTTGCTTGCCGATAAACTGATGGCCAGGATGAGATATTAAACCAGGGTAATACACTTGACTAACGGCTTCGTGTTGCGCTAAAAATTCAGCGACTGTTTGTGCATTATTACAATGGCGCTCCATTCTAATGGGTAATGTTTTAATACCTCGCATAATTAACCAAGCATCATGTGGGCTTATGGTTGCGCCAATATCTTTTAAGGTAGTTAATTTTATGTCACTAATCATTTCACTGCTGCCACAAACAATGCCCGCAACAACATCGCCATGACCATTTAAATACTTAGTGGCACTGTGAATCACAATATCAGCGCCAAATTTTGCAGGCTGCTGCAAAACAGGTGTTAAAAAAGTATTATCAACAATAGATAGCAATTTATGCTTTTGAGCGATGGCACAAATTTTTTCAAGATCAAGCACAACTAAATTTGGATTGATCGGTGTTTCTAAAAAAATAAGCTTAGTATTTTCTTGAATAGCGGCGTTAATGTTTTCAGGGGTTGTCATGTCAACAAAAGTGACTTCAATGCCAAACTTTTTAAGCATATGGTTCATTAAGGCAAATGAACACCCGTAAACGGCTTTAGAAGAAATGAGATGGTCACCGGCTTGTAAATTGGTTAACAAAGCAGCAGAAACAGCAGCCATACCTGTAGCTGTTGCTGCAGCATCTTCCATACCTTCCATTGCAGCTACACGCATTTCTAATTGGCGCGTAGTTGGGTTGCCTAAACGAGTATAAATATAACCTTCGCTTTCACCAGCAAAACGCTCAGCACCTTGTTGAGCATTATCAAAAACGAACGTTGATGTTTGATAAAGGGGGGTTGCTAATGAGCCAAATTGTTCATCGTTAATGCGACCAGAATGAATAGCTTGTGTTTCTATAAACTGGCTGTTGAAGTGATTGTTGTTATTTTTAGTCATTATTTTCCCGAATGTTATTAATTAATTTACGTGAACTTATTCACGGAGTGATAAATTTTACATACTTAGACATAGCAATTTAGTTGCCATTATTACTATTTACTTAAATTTCAAGTGGTTATGATATTATTCATTTGTATCCTTTATGGTTTGTAATGTTTTTATTACAAATGCTTTTAGAAATGTAGCCTTTTCAAATTTATAGATAGTAGAAAGCCCGTATTTTCTGGCAATATCATAAAGTTTGGTGTTATTGTACTAATATTGTTACATGTACTATTTTTATTACGGAGTGGTTATGCGCGTAAAAATTCAATCCACAGATAGAATCGGCATTAGTCAGGAAATACTGACGGTCTTTGCTCAGCAAGCGTGGAATTTAAAAGCAGTTGAAGTGAGTACAGAGTTTACTTTTGTGCATATAGAGCATTCGTCATTATCTCTTAAAGATATAAGTCATTGCTTGAATAATGTAGAAGGAATCATCAGTATTAAAGATGTTGCTTTACTGCCTACCGAGCAACGTGAAAATCACTTACAAGCATTGTTAGACAGAATTCCTGATCCTATTATTGATATTGATAATCAAGGGGTTATCCTTGCCATTAATGCAGCTACTCATAAATTAATCGATAATCATAAAAATACTAAAGCTATAGTTGGCTTATCAATTGATTATTTTATCGAACAAAAATATCAAACTTTACTGTCGGATAAAGCAAGCACTCTTTCTTTGGTTTTTAATGGTAAGACTTATTTAGCAGATATAACGCCAGTAGTGAATATACTTGCTGGTAGTCACTCCCAATCTACGGGTGCGATGATCACTTTGCGTTCAATGAAGGCAATTGGTAGACAGCTTTCTTTGATGCAAACACATCATGAACAAAACTTTGAGAATATCATAGGTAAATCAGCAAGTATTTTGTTGTTGAAAGAGCAAAGTGAACGATTTTCAAAATTAGATCTTCCTGTACTAATAGGCGGAGAAACAGGTACAGGTAAAGAACTCATTGCTCGTGTTTTACATCAAAGTAGTAGTCGCGCTAAGGCACCTTTTTTAGCGATTAATTGTGCAGCTTTACCTGAACACTTGTTAGAAAGCGAACTTTTTGGATATAGTGCAGGAGCCTTTACGGGGGCTAAAAAATCAGGAAAACCGGGACTAATTGAATTAGCTGAAGGAGGAAGCATTTTTCTTGATGAAATTGCTGAAATGTCGACCTATTTGCAGGCTAAGTTGTTACGTTTTTTGCAAGATTTTTCTTATCGTCGAGTTGGTGGTACCAAGGAATTGCACGCCAATATTAGAATTATTAGTGCTAGTCATCAAAATTTAGGTAAATTAATAACTGAAAAACTCTTTAGAGAAGATCTTTATTATCGTTTAAATGTTCTCAGCTTAGATTTGCCACCACTGAGAGATCGTACCGAGGATATTATTTTGTTGGCAACGCATTTTATTGACAATGCTGCAAAGCAAGTAGAGCAATCAAATCAAGGAGTCTCTAAAACACCTAAGTTAAGTGAACAAGCTTTATTGTTGTTACAAGCTTATCGATGGCCGGGAAATATTAGGCAATTACAAAACGTGCTATTTTCGGTAGTGGCATTGAATACAACGTCGGTTATTGAAGCACAAGCAGTTGAGCAAGCATTGGCGAAGTTTTCTCAAGAAATTAATCATTCACAAAGTGATATTTCTATTGAAAAAACAATCCCATTAACAGTTAAAGACTGGTCCAGCGCGCAAGCTGATTTTGAAGAGAAATTGCTACTACAACTTTATCCATTATTTCCTACAACCCGAAAATTGGCTGAGCGATTAAAGGTTTCTCATAACAAAGTTGCGATGAAACTCAGAAAGTATGGTATTCATTAGTTTATACCCAAACTAGCTTTTACTGTGTTTTTTAATCACTTTAACGATAAATATTTTGTTACGGTTACTTTTAACGTAAATTTAACATTTGTGGTATGTTTTCTAATAAGCTAATAAAAGGGAAATGCAAATGAAAGTAATAAAATTAGTACTGTTAGGTGCCATATTTACTATAAGCACTACTATTAGTGCCACAGCTAGTAGTGCTGACACAAAATATAACTTTGAAAAAGGCCAGCGAGCCCAACAAGATATTTTACGAGATGACAGAAGTAAAGGTCCTGAAATTGTTGATCTTGTTGGTATAACACCAAACATGCAAGTGTTAGATATTCTTGGTGGTGGTGGTTATTACTCAGAGATCATCAATGAATTAGTAGGTCAGGGGGGTAAAGTCTATTTGCATAATAACCAAGCTTATATGCCCTATGTTGAAAAGGAGTTAACTGCTCGTCTACATAAAAATCGCTTGGGAAATGTTATTCGTTGGGATAAGGAAGCTGATAATTTATCGTTGAAAAAGCAACATTTTGATGCAATATTTTTTGTTTTAGGCTATCACGACATGTATCACACTACAGAAGGCTGGAGTATTGATAAAGATGATTTTCTTGAACAACTGGGCGAGTCTCTAAAAGTTGGCGGTAAGTTGTTAGTTGTTGATCACAGTGCTGTTGCAGGCTCTGGTACTGAACATTCACAGAAATTGCACCGTATTGATGTTGCCTATGTAAAAAAAGAATTAGTAAGAAAAGGCTATAAATTAATTAAAGAAAGCAACCTTTTAGCAAATTCAAAAGATGATCGAATGGGTTCACCTTTCAGTAAAGAAATGCGCCGAAAAACAGATCGATTTGTATTGTTGTTTGAAAAGAAATAAAAATACTTTCTTTTATAAATTCAATATAAAAGCCCTAATATCAATGATGTTAGGGCTTTATTTTTACTTCAAGCTTATAAAATTATTCTTCATTTTTTAAAAGCCACATTGTTTACCTTGATTCTTATCTTTCAACCAAGTATGAAGCGGAGCAAAATAATCTAAAATAGCGGTAGCATCCATTTCCTCGTTACCTGTTAGTACTTTGTATGCTTGTTGCCAAGGTTGGCTAGAGCCCATTTCTAACATAGTGTTAAGCGCTTTACCTGCATCTTTATTGTTGTAAATTGAACAACGATGGATCGGATCAGTGTTGCCAGAAATTTCACATAAAGCACGGTGGAATTCAAATTGTTGAATATGTGCTAGGAAATAACGGCTATAAGGAACACCACCAGGAACGTGATATTTTGCACCGGGATCAAAAGCGTCAGCGTTGCGGGCAATTGGCGCTGCCACACCTTGATATTTTTCACGCAATTCCCACCAAGCTGTATTGTAGTTTTCAGGTGTTATTTCACCGGAATAAACCTTCCAACGCCATTGATCAACAAGTAAACCAAATGGAATAAATGCCACTTTATCTAAAGCCATCTTCATTAATAAGCCAATATCTTTAGACTCATCAGGAATGGTGTCAATTAAACCAATTTCTTTTAAGTATTTCGGCGTAACTGAAAGGGCGATAGTGTCACCAATTGCTTCATGGAAGCCATCGTTAGCACTCTCTTGGAAATATACAGGTTGATCTTTATAGGCACGTTGGTAAAAGTTATGACCTAATTCGTGATGAATAACTGAGAATTCTTCACCTGTTTTTTGAATACACATTTTAATGCGTAAATCATCTTTAGCATCTAAATCCCATGCTGAGGCGTGACAAATAACGTCTCTATCTGCGGGTTTAGTAAATAATGAACGTGTCCAAAATGTTTCTGGTAATGCATCAAAGCCAAGTGACGTGAAAAACTTCTCAGCCCCTTTAACCATTTTTATTTCATCGTAATTATGAGCGGCTAATTGCTTAGTAACATCATAACCAGGATCGGCATTTATCGGTGCCACCACATCATAAATATTTCCCCAAGATTGCGCCCACATATTACCGAGCAAATGCGCAGGAATAGGCTTGTCTTGTGGTACTTTATCTGTCCCGTATTTATTACCAAGTTCGCTACGAACATAACAATGTAAATCGTCATATAAAGGTTTAACTTGTCCCCATAATCGGTCTAATTCCTTAGCAAAGTCATCGGCAGGCATGTCATAGTTTGAACGCCACATTGCACCTAGATCTTTGTAACCTAAACCGTTTGCACCTTCATTCGCTAATTCAGCCTGGCGAGTATATAAAGGTTTCATTGATGGGCTAATTTCGCGCCAGCCTTGCCACATTTCTAATAATTCATCGTAATCACGAGAAGTCGCCATGGTTGAGGTCATATCACCAAGGCTAAGTTTTTTTCCTTCTTTTGTGGTGAAGCTACCTTTACCATAAATACTGCCTAATTCTGCGCCAATTTGTGCAAGTTCGGCAGATTTAGCTGAATCTTGTGGAGCAGGCAACACTAAAGATTGTTTTAATATATTTAATTGACGACGTTGAGTAGGATTTACTTCTACCTTGTCAAATTCGGCCGCTTTCATAGCAAACCGAACACCCGCTTCTGTAGATTTCTGATTAGCTTCTGCGGCAAGTGATGCTGTATCTTCAGTAATAAAATTTGAATATATCCAATCTGCACGTGCACCAGATACACCTAAAGTCACTTTTTCTTTGGCCACATCATCTAAAAAGGTTTGAGCATCTTTACTTGTTAAAGCTTTTGGTGAGGTTTTTTTGATTACTGTCGGAGTGGCTGTGTTTTGTTTATCTTGGCTACAGGCAACCAGTGAAGAAGCAACAACTAGAGCGATAGCTGTGAACTTAAATGATTTTGTTATTTTTTTCATTAGAAATTAATTGTGCTTTATTAAGTATTGGGGGAATTTAGTATATTGAAAGATTGCGCTAATGCAAAGGATCTACTAAAGGAATGTAGTAGGCAAAAAAAAGGCTCATTCAAAGGGGGATGAGCCAAAACTACAACATGAAAACATAAATACAGGGGAGTAATATGTCACTCTAAAGGCTTGTTCGCTAGGAGCAGTTAAGCATTGAAAGTGAAAATATAATATCTCGTTTAACTGTTTTTTACTGTATAGAATGCGTAACAGTTTGTAATTAATTTGAATGTTTTTAAGAAAATAAAATGTTAGATTTTATGTTTTTAAAATATAGCCAAAAAAAAGCTCATTCCAAAAGGAATGAGCTAAAACTACAACATGAAAACATAAATACAAGGAAGTAAAATGTCACTCTAAAGGCTTGAGTGATAGGAGTTACCAAGCTTTGAAAGTGAAACTATAATATATCGCCTAAGTGTTTTTTACTGTAGAGAATGCGTAACAGTTTGTAATTAATTTAACTATCTTTAATAAAGTAGACGGTTAGGTTGAGTGTTTTGGAATATACAGCCAAAAAAAAGACCCAGAGCAGATTGACAGATCAGGCCACTGAGTCAGGAAGTAAACATGTATTGTTCACAGAGTTTGAAACTCAAAGTTATGAATAGTTCAATTTTTATACAGAGAATTTTAAAATTAATATTTAGCTATTGATCGCACTTGACCTGAAGGTTATAAATAAGCTATTTTAAACACTTGTTTGAATTCTAATGTTATTAGCGTTATTTGGTAAAAGGAAATATGAGTACAAAAAATAAAATTTTAGATGCAGCGGAAATTCTTTTTGCGGATAAAGGCTTTAACGGTACATCGTTAAGGGAAATTACTAGCCAAGCAGAAGTGAACTTAGCTGCGGTTAATTACCATTTTGGCTCTAAAAAGGAGTTGATTAAAGCGGTAATGTCTCGATATATGAACGAACTAAGTCCTCGTTTAGAATCTGTACTAGGTGAACTCTGTAGTGATGAGGTTAAACCAAGTTTAATTGAAGTTTTTTCTGCTTTTATTGAGCCTTTGCTCCATCTAAATAGCTTTAAAGAAAACGGTACTAGCACTTTTTTACAATTATTAGGGCGAGGTTATACTGATAGCCAAGGTTTCTTACGTTGGTTTTTAACAACACAGTACCCCAATGTTATTGCTAGTTTCACTCAAGCTGTACATAAGGCCTACCCAGAATTAAGTCCAGAAGAAATGTTTTGGCGTTTACATTTTACAATGGGAACTATTGTTTTTACTATGTCATCAACAGAAGCTTTGATTGATATAGCTCAAAATGATTTTAACCGTGATGTAGATATTTCTGGGGTAATTAAGCAGGTAATCCCTTATGTTGCTGCGGGGGTCGGTGCGCCTATCATTAGATAAGCGCGATAAGATTTGAAGACACTTGAATAGACTTGAGTGCACAAATTATTGGTTTTAAAGTTTAAACCCTTTTTGCGTGTATCAGCCTGTTAGCCAGAATAATTGCAAAAGCTAGGGTATAAACGCCATAAACAACAATCATCCACTGTGGCATACTGTAACCAACAAATTGCCAATCTATATTGCCACAATCACCCGTTGCTTCAAATAAGAATGGAATCCATTCGTGTAACGGCGCCCATGTGGGGAAGTTAGGGATAAATTCACAGCTAAAGAACAATGATCCTGAACTTTCTTGAATTTCCACATGCTCTAATGCAATCAACAAACCCCAGATAGCACCTGTAGCCCATAATGTATAAGCGACAATTCTCGTGAATAAAAAACGACAACCAGCATAGCCAATGAAACCTGCTAGTATAATGGCGCAAATGGCAACCCGCTGATATACACACATAATACAAGGTGCCAAGCCCATCGCATATTGAAAAAACAACGCACTCAGCTCTAAAGCTAAAGCTGATAGAGCTAATAATAACCAAGGTTTTGAATGGGTAGTTAGGTCACTTAAAATTTTCATTTTTCTCCTAATAATTCTTTTTAATCTTTGTGATGGTGAATATAAAAAAAGCTTCTAAGTAGCTTAGAAGCTTTTAATCATAACAAACTAATTATCAACTATGTTACTTGAAATTGTTACAATTCCTAATCATTAATTAATTAATAAGTGAACATAAATACTAGTAGCGTAACCTAAAGAAATTACTGGTGTCCATTTTAAGTGACTAAAGAAAGTATAATAACCCCTAGCTTGTCCCATTAAAGCTACACCAGCGGCAGAGCCAATAGATAATAAACTACCGCCAACACCGGCTGTTAATGTTACTAGCAACCATTGGGTTTCAGACATTTCTGGATACATGGTTAAAACCGCAAACATTACCGGGATGTTGTCTACAATTGCTGAAAGAATACCGACAAGAATATTGGCATTAGTTGCACCTAACTGGCCGTACATAAATTCAGAAGTCACACCTAGGTAGCCGATAAAACCTAAACCGCCAACGGCTAATATTACGCCGTAGAAGAAGAATAAGGTATCCCATTCTGCCTTCGCGATTTTATCAAAGATATCAAAATCATCTTCAATTTGGTGGCCTGTTGGCATATCTGATTTATCAATTTCTCCTTTGCCTGATTTACGAATATAGTAACCAAAGAATTTTAAGTAAGCTAAACCTAACATCATGCCATAAACAGGTGGTAAGTGAAGAAAGTTATGGAAAGAAACTGCGGTAATAATGGTTAAAATGAATAAACCGACGATCACTAAACCGCCATGCTTTATTGGTGTCATTTCATCAGTTGATGCTTTGGGACTACCGGCAGGGATGGCAAATTGCATAATAAAGGCAGGAATCAAGTAATTGACGACTGATGGAATAAATAATGCGAAGAATTGTTCAAACTGTAGAATACCTTTTTGCCATACCATCAGTGTCGTAATGTCACCAAATGGACTAAATGCACCACCGGCATTTGCACCAACTACAATGCCAATACAGCTTATAGCAATGAACTTAGGTTCGTCTTTACCAACAGCCAGTACAACAGCACACATAATTAAAGCGGTTGTTAAGTTATCAGCAATGGGAGAAATAAAGAAGGCAAGAATACCGGTTAACCAAAATAGTTGTTTATAACTGAACCCTTTGATGACTAACCAATCACGTAGCGCATCAAAAACATTACGTTCTAACATTGCATTGATGTAAGTCATCGCAACAAGCAAGAAGAAGAATAATTCTGAATATTCTAAGAAGTTATGGCGAATAGCTACTTCTGCAGCATGTGGCATACCGTGAGAACTGTAATACCAAGCAATAAGTATCCAAATTAATCCAGCAGCGAGCAATACCGGTTTAGATTTTCGTAAATGTAATTGCTCTTCTATAATAACCAAGGTGTAGGCTATAACAAAAATAGCAATGGCTGCATAGCCAACCCAATGAGATGTTAGATCTATTGTTTGATGCGCAGCATCAGACGCAAATGCAATACTAGGTACAAGCATTGCCAGTAAAATGAATAAAGATTGTTTCATATTTTTCTCAAATGTAGAATAAAGAAGAAATTCAGAGAAGTTACTTTAATTTTATTGTATATCAATGACGTACATATTATACATAAAAAAAGCGCCAGTAACGGCGCTTTTAAGTTTGTAGCAATTATTATCGAATATTAGTGCTCAGTAGGGGCTGAACTTGGTGAACCTTCTTCGTGATGTTCTATAAGGTGCATCTCATAAAACTCTTCAGTAGTTTCAGTTAGCTCTCCACTCGCTATCATTATTAGCCCTACAATTGTTAAAACAATAGTGTATGGCAATGCCATGATAACCATACGGCCATATGATAAACGAACAAGTGGCGCAATGGCTGAGGTTAATAAAAATAGAAAGGCTGCCTGGCCATTAGGTGTTGCTACACTGGGTAAGTTTGTCCCTGTATTAATGGCAACAGCCAACAAGTCAAATTGATCACGAGTTATTTGACCCGCTTCTAATGCTTTCATAATCTCAGTAATATAAACCGTACCCACAAATACATTATCACTAACCATAGATAACAAACCATTCGCTAAATAAAACATAACGAGTTGCATATTTCCTTCATAAGTTAGTACCCAGTTAATTACTGGCGTAAAGAGTTGTTGATCGATAATAACAGCAACGACTGCGAAAAAGACGGCAAGTAATGCTGTGAAAGGTAAAGCCTCTTCAAAAGCATGACCAATTTGATGTTCTTCAGTTACACCAGTAAAACAAGTCGCAAAGATAATAACGGTTAAACCAATAAGACCTACAGGAGCAAGATGTAACGCTAAACCTACTATTAACCATACGGCAATAACGCCTTGCATGATTAGTTTTACATTGTCACGCTTGGTTCGGTTCTTACTTTCTTCTGCATCAAAATCTTTAAGTACTGTAAGTACGTTTTCAGGCATTTGGACACCATATCCAAACCATTTAACTTTTTCTAAAAATACACAAGTTAGCATGCCTGCAAAAAATACAGGAACAGTAACAGGAGACATACGAATGGCAAATTCAATAAATTCCCAACCGGCTTGTTGACCTATAATTAAGTTTTGTGGTTCACCTACGATTGTAGATACACCACCAAGAGCAGTACCAACGCCAGCATGCATTAAAAGGTTACGCATATAACCTCTGAATTGGTTTAGGTCATTACGATTATATTCTGGTAAGTCATTATCATGACTATGATCATGTTCATGATGAGTCTGTTTGCCTGAAGCTACTTTGTGGTAAACGGTATAAAATCCTACTGCAACACTAATAATAACCGCAATTACGGTTAACGCATCTAAGAATGCCGATAAAAAAGCGCCGGAAAAACAAAATAATAACGAAACCATGGTTTTAGAACGAACTCTAGTTACTATTTTGGTAAACAAAAAGAGCAACAAGTTTTTCATGAAGTAAATACCAGCAACCATGAAAATCAGCAGCAATATCACTTCAAAATTTACCACCATTTCATGCATGACTTGTTTTGGTGAAGTCATGCCAATCATAACGGCTTCAATGGCTAATAAGCCGCCGGGTTGGAGCGGATAGCATTTTAATGCCATTGCCAGTGTGAATATAAATTCAATGACAAGTGCCCAACCGGCGGTATAGGGGTCGACAAGAAAAAATAATATAGGGTTTAATAATAAAAAAGCAATAATCGCTAGTTTGTACCACTCAGGGGAGTTTCCTAAGAAATTTTTATAAAACGCACTCATAAATGATTGCTGCATAATTTACCTTTTTGTTAGTGACGTATAAGTATAGTTGATTGTTTGTTAATTATTAATAAATACACTTAAACGGGAATGTCGATAATTAGCAATAGTTTAAAGCACAATCGACTGTCTTGTAAATAAGGATATGCATCCTTGAAACAAAATCATCTCTAATAAAACATCCTATTCAAGTATTACATTCATGAATAGGGTGTATCAATTAACCTTATTAATGTTTCTAAGACTTGTTATAGATTAGCTATTAATTTATTGCAAGGGTAGTGTACAGAGCAGCTGTAATTCATCTAACTACAACTTATTACTTGCACTGATGTCGTGCATCTTCACTTCTCCTTCACCATTTTTGTGCACATGAAAGCACTGTTTTTGTACATAAACCAACTATCTATTTGTTAATTAACAAGAATAATTGATGGCTTATTTTGTGCATTAAAGTGCAAAAGAAAAATTTAACGATATTTGATAAAAATGGTTGCACTAATTTTTATCAAATGAGTGATAAAACTCTTATCAAATGTGCAATAAAATAACTTTGGAACTAAAGATGTCGAGAATACTATCTATTACGCTATTTATAATACTTTCATTAATGCCAACTGTAGTCTTTGCTGACGATGGTGCTCTTAATGGAGCAAACACAGCATGGATTTTAACGTCTACCGCATTGGTATTGTTAATGACTTTACCAGGGTTAGCTCTTTTCTATGGTGGTTTAGTTCGTAAAAAAAATGTGCTATCAATTTTAATGCAATGTTTTGCTATTGGCTCTATTTCTTCTATTTTGTGGCTTGTTCTTGGTTACAGCATCGCATTTGGCGAAGGTAATGCCTTTATTGGGGATTTTTCTAAAGTAATGATGCATGGCATTGGTAAAGATGTTCTATCAGGCGATATTCCTGAAAGTTTATTTATGCTTTTTCAAATGACCTTTGCAGTTATAACACCAGCGTTAATTATTGGTGGTTTTGCTGAACGGATGAAGTTCTCTGCGGTGTTGTTATTTAGTGGTTTCTGGTTGCTAGCGGTTTATGCTCCTGTAACTCATTGGGTATGGGGTGGTGGTTGGTTAAGCCAAATGGGAGTGTATGATTTTGCAGGTGGTATAGTTGTGCATATCACCGCAGGTACAGCCGCACTTGTTGCAGCATTAGTCGTAGGGCCTAGACGTGGTTTTCCTAAAACGCCGATGTTACCTCATAATTTAACTATGACAGTTACCGGTGCAGGTATGTTATGGGTTGGGTGGTTTGGTTTTAACGGCGGTAGTGCCTTAGCAGCTAATGGTGATGCTTCTATGGCAATGTTGGTTACTCATATATCTGCAGCAGCAGGTACGTTAACTTGGGCTGGTATTGAGTGGAAAAAATTTGGTAAAGCCAGTGTTTTGGGTGCTGTTACTGGGATGGTAGCGGGTTTAGGTACCATCACACCAGCTTCTGGTTTTGTTGGACCAGGAGGGGCCTTAATTATTGGTATTAGTGCTGGAGCTGTTTGTTTCTATGCAACGGTATATATTAAACAAAAATTAAAAATTGATGATTCTTTAGATGTATTCCCAGTTCATGGTGTCGGTGGTATTTTAGGTACATTATTAGCGGGGGTATTCTCTGCTACAACGCTCGGAGTATTTAGTGGTTTTGGTTTTGCAGAAGGCATTTCGTCAATGGCTGAGCAGGTTGGTGTGCAGTTAATTGGTATTTTCTCTACTTTAGCTTATACAGCGGTAATGACTTATATTTTGTTAAAGCTTGTTGGTATGATGACGAGTGGCCTGCGTGTTGATGAAGAGAAAGAAGTGAATGGTCTTGATCAAGTTGAGCATGAAGAATCAGGTTACAATTTATAAATTATTCTTTACTTTTTTACTTAAAGCGCCTTAGGGCGCTTTTTTTTGAACAAAATTAATTTTCAATATAGTTGTTATTCATTAGTTTTATAATTAGCGTAATGACAGCGTTGTCAATGCTTGGTGTCAATGCTAACCTTACCTATTAAATATAGCGGCGATAGCTTATTATACTAAACCATCTCAGGAGTCTTGAAGTCTTTTTGGTATGCACACTCATTACACGTTGTTGTATGAAAAATGATTATTATAATATAAAAGTACAATGGTTATATTTTACTTTAAGACTAAAGGCGTATATAAAAACTGACGTAAAAAAATTAGCATTAACTCAATCTTACTTGTTTAAATAAAGCAAAAATAAAAATTATTACACGGGTGTTAACCCCCCAGAAGGAATATCTCATGAACGAATTAAAACCTTGTTATCCTGTATCAGAAAAAGCTAAAGCGCATACTCATATCGACAGCGCAACCTATGATGCTATGTATAAGCAATCTATTGAGCAACCCGATGTATTTTGGGGTGACCAAGCTAAAGAGTTTATTGATTGGTATCAACCTTGGGACAGTGTAAGTAAAGTTGA
>MAAC01018647.1_pt1 | contig 31591 bp, 30 predicted proteins | sample 1115981 | NCBI WGS metagenome assembly MAAC01 (sample SAMN04961126, study PRJNA320927) | seawater metagenome | isolation source: sample BD02T64 sea water enriched with oil for 64 days | place: USA:Gulf of Mexico | collected 2013-07-27 | reverse complement strand
TGTTCGCTGTTCGCTGTTCGCTGTTCGCTGTTCGCTGTTCGCTTTTGGCTGTTAATAGTTTTTTATAATAACATGAAAGAACTTTAACTCTGAAGAATATTTTTTTTGAAATTGTTTGCTTTTCGCTATTGGCTGTTCGCTTTTGGCTCTTCGCCTTCCAAAGCCAATCCATTAAACTCAGCTCCCATCCAAGTAGAAGCTTTCATTTGAGTAATTGGTGAAAATACTTGATGAACATAATAGGTGTTTTATTTGTTGATTTTCAGTTCATTACATAATTATGTAAAATTCCCGGGATTATTTGGTAAAAATGTTGGTAAATTACTGGAACCGAGTAAATTTGTTACTCGTTAAATTGTGGGTCTCTTTTGTGGGACTGACGGGGCGAAGCCGTGGGAAAATCTTTGTAGTGGTTATGCTGTTAACCAGTTATACCGCTAGGTCGTTAAATAGTTAGTCGGATAGAAATAGGATAAAGATGACGCATAAAGATCTGGATGTTTGGAAAAGAAGTATGGACCTTGTTGTTAAGGTCTACGATGTTTTAGGTTAATTACCCAAAGAAGAACTTTATACGCTAGGTAGTCAAATTAAGCGATGTGCTATTCCTGTACCATCTAACATTGCCGAGGGTAAAGGTAGAAAAAGTACAGCTGAGTTTTTGCGGTTCTTGGATATTGCTCAAGGTTCATTATCGGAATTAGAAACCCAATTAATTCTTTGTGATCGATTATCATTTTTTAAATCGGACCAGATTATTAATGAAGACATTACGATTATTCGAAAAATGATTTATAAACTAAAACAGTCCCTAAACAAGTAGTACAAGACAAAACGGAATAACCGCATCACCAAATAACCGAATAACCAATTGTTAGAATCACTCATTTCTTCTAAAACACGTGTTAAGTTGCTTCTCCGCTTCTTCCTTAATCCGGAGCGGGTGGGGTATTTACGTGCGCTGGCGACTGAGTTTGAGGAGAGTACTAATGCGGTCCGGGTGGAGTTGAATCGATTGGAGGGTGCCGGTATATTGACTTCTTCTGCTCATGGAAATAAAAAAATATTTAAAACGAATGAGTTGCATCCTATGTTTAAGGAAATGCAATCTTTGGTTCGAAAGCATGTCGGGATTGATTCTTTGGTGGAGCAAGTGGTCGCTAGATTAGGGGAAGTACAAAAAGTGTATCTGGCAGGTGCATTAGCCAAGGGACTAGATAGTACTGAAATTAATATATGGGTAGTGGGTGATGTGAATGAGTCGTATTTAAAGACGATTTGTGAAAAGGCAAAAATACTTGCGAAGCGAAATGTGAGCTATCAAATAGCACTGACCGAAAGTGCGATTACGGTTGCACAGGAGGAGTTGCTTTTAGTATATAATCGAAACGAGACCCAGAATTAATGAGTGTGTTTTGGCAAGCCATATACGTTAAGCCACGAACGGAAAAAAAAGTAACCGAACGATTATCTCGTGATTATGAAGTTTTTTGTCCCATTAAAAAGGAACGTAAAAAATGGAGTGACCGGGTGAAAATCGTGGAAACACCCTTGTTAAGTGGCTATGTTTTTTTTAAAGGGGATGAACGGACTCGTTTAGAAATTTTAGAAGATCCGCAAGTCGTACGCAGTGTATTTTGGAATGGGAAACCCGCCAAAATATACGATCATGAGATTGAGGCTTTGCGTCAATTGTTAGAAGGATATGAGTCGTTTGAGATGGTGCCTCTCAAAGCAGGGGAATCCGTTAAAATTATTTCCGGTGCATTTGAAAATCAGGAAGCCCAATTCATTAAAATATCGGGTAACACCGCTCGCGTGGAACTGAGAACTTTAGGAGTGGCCATTGTGGCTGTCGTAGATAAGGGGAACGTGAAACGAATTTGATTTGACACTGACTATAGGACTCTGACGATGACTAGGACGAAGACTTTTTTTAATTGTTGGTTAGTAATAGTTAAAGGTGAAAATTTAAGAGTTTAGTTGAAATTGAAAGATACTCTGACACTAACTTAAAGAATGACACGGACCAAAACTTAGACAATAACGATGACTTTTACTCGTACTTATATTGGTTATTATTTTCTGAAATAATGCGCGACTTTCGAAATTACGATATTTGGATGGACAGTATGACGTATGTGAATACGGTATATGATTGGGTAAATAACTTTCCAAAAGAAGAACGATTTAGTTTGTCTTCGCAATTAGTTAGAAGTGCAATTTCGATACCTTCCAATATTGCAGAGGGTGCAGGTCGCAAATCATCGAAAGAGTTCGCTAGGTTTTTAGAAATTGCGCTCGGTTCATGTTATGAGTTGGAAACTCAAATAATTATTGCGAGTAATAGAAAGTATATCATAGGAAATATAGATAAAGAAATAGGTGAATTGCAATCCATTCAGAAACGAATTTCTGGGTTGATTAACAGTATCAAATAAGGATTACTTAAGTCTAAGTCTTTGTCATAGTCATAGTCTTCGTTTTAGTCTTTGTCATAGTCATAGTCATAGTCATAGTCATAGTCCTATACTTTTTCTTCAAAAATTGAAAAACTTATAGTTAAACTGCATTCCATTCAGAAAAGAAGGAGCAGATTGATCTTAAATTAAAATAAAAAGGACGAATTTATCTTACATTGGCTATTAAAGTCATTGTCATAGTTTTCGTCAAAGTAATTTTGTATACCATGAATAAAAAAATAGCAGTCATAGGTCTTGGTTACGTAGGCCTACCTTTAGCCGTAGAATTTGGTAAGAAATTCAAGACCGTTGGTTTTGATATCAATGTACCTCGAGTAATTGAATTAAATAATGGCCATGACCATACCTTAGAGGTGGCAGATGATTATTTGAAAGATGTATTGGCAAATCATTCGTTTTCTGTGAGCTCTAATGCCGCAGATATTTCGGATTGTAACATTTACATTGTTACTGTTCCTACCCCTACAGATAAAAATAACCGACCTGTGCTTACTCCGCTTATTAAAGCATCTGAAACGGTAGGTAAAGTATTGAAAAAGGGAGATATCGTTATTTATGAATCTACGGTGTATCCAGGAGTAACAGAAGATGATTGTGTGCCGGTACTAGAACGTGTTTCGGGATTGAAATTTAATGAGGGCTTCTTTGCGGGCTATTCACCAGAACGGATTAACCCGGGAGATAAAGAACATACCGTTACTAAAATCTTGAAAGTGACTTCGGGTTCTACCCCTGAAATTGCGGAAGAGGTCGATCAATTATACAAGCAAATAATTGTTGCGGGTACGCATAAAGCGCAAAGTATAAAAGTAGCTGAGGCAGCAAAAGTGATCGAGAATTCACAACGGGATATCAACATTGCTTTTGTAAATGAGTTGGCTAAAATTTTCAATTTAATGGGAATTGACACCGCACAAGTATTAGAAGCTGCCGGTACCAAATGGAATTTCTTACCATTCAAACCCGGATTAGTGGGAGGTCACTGTATTGGGGTAGACCCGTATTACTTGGCACAAAAAGCACAAGAAGTAGGTTATCATCCGGAGATAATTTTAGCAGGAAGAAGATTGAACGATGGTATGGGACAGTACGTTGCTACCGAAATCGTGAAAATGATGTTGAAGGGCGATGTAGGGGTTAAAAAAGCCAAAGTGTTGATGCTTGGAATTACATTTAAGGAGAATTGTCCAGATATCCGTAATACCAAAGCCATTGATATTTACAATGAGCTATTGACTTATGATATGGATATGGATCTCTATGACCCATGGGCAGATTCAAAACAAGTAAATCAAGAGTTTGGGATTGACTTGTTACGTAAGGAGCAATTAGGAAAATACGATACTATTATTTTAGCAGTATCTCATAATGAGTTTTTAAGTTTAGATATTCCTAGTTTATTAAAAATCCAGGGAATGGTATATGATGTGAAAGGGATATTGCCGAGTGAGATAGTGAATAAGAGGTTGTAATGTTGAATTTTCAATTGTGAATTGTGAATGTTGAATTGGGGTAATGAGTAAGGAAAACATTATAGTTGTTAAATCGTATCAATTTAGCTTAGATATTATACAGTTGTATAAAAACTTGACTGGTAAGAAAGAATATGTTTTATCCAAACAAATTGTTCGTTCGGGAACATCAATAGGAGCCAATGTTGAAGAGGCGCAAGCAGCATTTTCAAAAAAAGACTTTATTCATAAAATGACTATTTCTTCAAAAGAAGCAAGAGAAACATTTTACTGGTTAAGGTTATTAAATGATTCCGATATGTTAGACCCAGAATTTCAAACATTGTTAGGTAAATCCGAAGAGTTAATAAAGCTACTAACATCAATAGTAAAGTCTGCCCAAAGGGGCTAAAACAAATTCACAATTAATAATTCAACATTCAACATTCACAATTAATAATTCAATATTCAACATTCACAATTAATAATTCAACATTCAACATTCAACATTCAACATTCACAATTAATAATTCAATATTCAACATTCACAATTAATAATTAGAACAACGTGATAAAGAATAAAAAAATACTCGTTACCGGAGGTGCTGGTTTCATCGGGACCAATCTATGTGAAGCTTTATTAGAATTAGATAATGAAGTGGTTTGTTTAGATAATTTCGCCACAGGGCATCGACATAACATTGAGCCATTTTTAACGGATATACGTTTCACTTTAGTGGAAGGGGATATTCGTAATTTGGAAGATTGCCAAAAAGCAGTAAAAGGATGTGACTATGTATTACATCAAGCAGCTTTGGGGAGTGTGCCTCGATCTATAAAAGATCCTATTACCACGAATGATGTGAATGTAGGAGGTTTTTTAAATATGTTAGTTGCTGCACGCGATGAAGGGGTGAATCGTATGGTTTATGCGGCTAGTTCATCCACCTATGGGGACTCCGAAGCTTTGCCTAAAGTAGAAGATAATATTGGGAAACCTTTATCACCCTATGCAGTAACTAAATATGTGAATGAATTATACGCAGATGTTTTCAAAACAACCTATGGATTGGATACTATAGGTTTACGATACTTCAATGTATTTGGACGTAGACAAGATCCTAATGGGGCTTATGCGGCAGTGATTCCAAAATTTGTATCTCAACTTATTAATCATGAAAGTCCGGTTATTAATGGAGATGGCGAATATTCGCGTGATTTCACATATATTGATAATGTGATTGAAATGAATCTACGCGCATTGGCTGTTGAAAATGAAGATGCCCTTAATGAAGTGTATAATACGGCATTTGGAATGCGTGCTACATTAAATGAATTAGTGTTTCAATTGAAAAGATTATTAAGCACGTACGATAAAGATATTGCAAATGTCAAGGTGATATACGGGGGGCTACGTGCAGGAGATATACCGCATTCCTTAGCCTCTATTGATAAAGCAAAAAAGGCTTTAGGTTACGATCCTAAGTATAGTTTAAAAGCAGGACTGGAACAAGCCATTGATTGGTATTGGAGAAATTTGAAAAATTAATCCTGTAGATGCTTTTTCAAATGGGATAGACTAGGAATCTGAAAAATTAGAATGAAATTTTATTGCGGTACAGCCCACCAATTTGTATGGACCTAATGATAATTTTGATTTAGATAAATCACATGTGTTACCTGCATTATTAAGGAAAATGCATTTGGGTAAAGCGTTAGAAAATAACGATTGGGAAGCAATTAGAAAAGATTTGGATATACTTCCTATTGGACGAGTAAATGGTTCTAGTTCAGAAAAAGAAATATTGGATGTTTTTTCAAAATATGGACTTCGAATAATACGTAGCGAAGAGGAAGGAACACTGAGCGAAGTTGAAGTGTGGGGTACGGGTAAACCCATGCGAGAATTTTTGTGGAGTGAGGATATGGCAGATGCTTGTATTCATTTGATGGAGAATATAAATTTCAAAGATATTGTTGAAAAAAAACAGGAATTATCCCGTAATAAGAATCAAATAGTAAATACTCATATTAACATTGGTACCGGTAAAGAGATTGCTATTGAGGAATTGGCGAAAACAATTAAGAAAACTATAGGATTTAAAGGAGGTTTGTTTTTTAATAGTAGTAAACCAGACGGAGCTATGCGTAAGTTGACTGACTCAAGTAAATTGAATGCTTTAGGTTGGAAATACAAAATTGAATTGGATGAAGGAATTCAAAAAATGTATAGTTGGTATACTAGGGTAGTAGAAGTATAGGGTTTTGCAAAGTTATTCATCTTTGGTAGGCTATAAATGAAAAAATGCGCAGAGTGAAAATTTAAATTAAATAGAAATATGAAAAAGGTTTTAGTTACAGGCGGAGCAGGATATATTGGCTCTACATTAGTTCAATTACTTCTTGATAAGGGATATTTTGTTCGAGTATTGGATAATTTAAGTTTCGGAGGTGAGGCTATCGTAGATTTATTTAATAACCCAAATTTTGAATTTATTAAAGGAGATATTCGTGATGTTGAGATTCAAAGAAGAGCTATTCAGGGAATGGATGCAGTAGCACATTTGGCAGGTATTGTTGGTGATCCAGCATGTGCCATTGATAAGGATTTAACGAATGCTGTTAATCTTGAAGCTAGTTACGATACTTACCGATTATCAGAAGAAATGGGAGTTAAGAGGTTTGTTTTTGCATCCACATGTAGTACGTATGGGAAAATGGCAGACCCTGAAGCATTTTTAACCGAGACGGGGGATCTAAGCCCCGTATCTTTATATGCGGAAACAAAGGTTCAATTCGAGCAGTTCCTGGTAGAACAGCCTAGAACAAATGTGTGTAAACCTGTAAGATTGAGATTTTCTACCGTATATGGTTTGTCTAGAAGACCAAGGTTTGATTTAACGGTAAATGAATTTACTAAAGAACTTGCACTTAAAAGAGAATTAGTCATTTTTGGAGAGCAATTTTGGAGACCATATTGTCACGTTTTAGATTTAGCACGTTCAATAGTTTTTGCAATAGAAGCAGAAGAAAGCAAAGTGGCTTGGGATGTATTTAATGTTGGTTCTACTAATGAAAACTATACGAAGCAAATGTTAGTGAATGAGATTGTGAAGGTAATTCCTGATGCTGTTATTAAATACGTTAAAAGAGATGAGGACCCTCGGGATTACCGAGTAAACTGTGATAAAATTGAAAAAGTTCTTGGTTTTAAAATTCAAATGACTGTTCCAGATGGTATTAAACAAATTAAGCAATCTGTTGAGGAAGGCTTTTTTAATAATCCGGATGATTCTAAATATAAAAATATTTAAATGAGCAACCTGAGTTTTGTGAAATTTGTTAGGGATATCTACGATAATACCGAAGATTTTATACCATTACATCCTCCAATATTTGGAGGGAATGAGAAGAAGTATCTAAATGAGTGTATAGACTCTACCTTTGTTTCTAGCGTAGGTAAATTTGTAAATCAGTTTGAAGAAATGATGGCTGAGTTTACGGGTTCAAAGTATGCTATTGCAGCGGTAAATGGAACTGCAGCTTTACACATGGCGTTAATTTTAGCTAATGTAAAACCTAAAGACGAAGTGATTACTCAAGCGTTAACATTTATTTCTACCGCAAATGCAATTTCATATTGTCACGCAACACCCGTTTTTGTAGATGTAGATAAAGATACTATGGGAATGTCTCCAGTGTCATTAAAACAGTTCTTGACAGAAAACACTACTCAGAAATTAAATAGTCAAACCAATAAAATTCAACCTTTGAATAATGTAACGGGGAATTTTGTTACGGCATGTATTCCAATGCATACTTTTGGTCATCCGGTTCGAATAGAAGAAATAATACAGGTTTGTGGGGAGTTCAATATTGTAGTTATTGAGGATGCTGCTGAAAGTCTGGGAAGTTATCGAAATGGACAACATACGGGTACCTTTGCTGAAATAGGTACACTTAGTTTTAACGGCAATAAAACGATTACTACAGGTGGTGGTGGAATGATTTTGACTAATAATGAGGAAATTGCCAAAAGAGCTAAGCATCTTACCACCACAGCTAAAGTTCCCCATAAATGGAATTATATTCATGATGAAATAGGATATAATTACCGTCTTACAAATTTAGCTGCTGCTCTTGGGGTAGCCCAAATGGAACAATTGGAAGATATCTTAAATCGTAAGCGTATCTTAGCTTCTAAATATAAAGCCTTTTTTGAAGGTAGTGATATTGAATTTGTAACTGAAAATGAAAATACTAGAGCAAATTATTGGTTAAACGCGGTTTTGTTAAAAAATAGAGTAGAACGTGAAGCGTTCTTGGACTTTACCAATGCTCAAGGTGTAATGACACGACCTATTTGGGAGTTAATGAATAGGCTAGAGATGTTTAAAACCTCACCGAAAGCCGATTTATCTAATTCAGAATGGCTAGCAGATCGGGTCGTGAATATTTCTAGTGGGGTGATTAATTAATGAGGGTAAATGGATAAATTAAAAATAGGTTATTTCGCTGATGGGCCATGGTCCCATGCTGCGTTTGAATTGTTAATTAAAGATTCAACAATATCAATAGAGTTTATTGTGCCACGGACAGACACAAAGGATGAAACGCTAAAAAAATATTCAGAAAAATATGACATTGATTATTTATGTCCGATAAAAATTAATTCGGTTGAATTCTACCAAAAAGCATTAAAATATGATTGTGATTTATTCATTTCTATGAGTTTTAACCAGATATTTAAAAATGAAATAATCAATCTCCCTAAATTAAAAACCATTAATTGTCATGCTGGAAAACTCCCTTTCTACAGAGGTAGAAATATCTTAAATTGGGTATTGATAAATGATGAGAAGGAATTTGGTATTACGGTACATTACATTGACGAAGGAATCGATACAGGTGATATTATTCTTCAAAGAACCTTCAATATATCGGATTCAGATACATACGAAACTTTACTGAAAATGGCTTTTGTAGAGTGTGCTAAAATATTGTACGATGCGGTGAAAAATATTCAAATAGGAAAGTACGATAGGGTAAAGCAAAACACCATTCACCCTATTGGGTTTTATTGTGGTGGTAGAGGGGTAGGTGATGAAATTATTAATTGGAATCAAAGTTCAAGAGAAATATTTAATTTTATTAGATCAATTTGTACACCTGGACCTATTGCGAGATCATATATAAATGGGCATGAAGTGAAAATTAACAAAGCTAGGTTTATATCTCAGGCGCCTTCATATATGAATACAGCTGGACAAATTATTGAGAAAACGGTCAATGGTTATTTAGTTAAGACTAAGGATTCATTTATTGAATTACTAGAGGTGGATACAACTTTAAAGGTAGGGGATAAATTAGGATGAGGAATAAAGTAATAATTATAGCTGAAGCGGGAGTTAATCATAACGGGGACATGAATTCAGCGAAAAGGTTAATTGATGTTGCGTGTGATGCCGGAGTTGACTTTGTTAAATTTCAGTCTTTTACGGCAGATAAATTGGTTAGTCGTGTAGCAAAAAAAGCAGAATATCAAATTGCAAATATGTCTGGTGAGGAGGATACTCAATATCAGATGCTTAAAAAGCTGGAGTTAAGTTACGAGGACCACTTGACTTTGATAGATTATTGTAACAGCAAGGATATTTCTTTCTTTTCTACTGCTTTTGACATTGATGGATTAGATTTTTTAAAGAATCTAGGTTTTGAAATGTATAAGATACCGAGTGGAGAAATCACCAATTATCCGTATCTAAAAAAATTGGCAGGGTTTAAGAAACCGGTTATTTTATCCACAGGAATGTCTACCATAATTGAGATAGGAGATGCATTAGAAGTACTTACATCTGAGGGGTTAAGTTTAAAGGAAATTTCCGTATTACATTGTAATACCGAGTATCCAACTCCTATGATAGATGTTAACCTGAAAGCAATGAATACCATAGGGTTTAAATATAATGTCGGTATTGGTTATTCAGATCATACATTAGGTATTGAAGTTCCTGTTGCTGCGGTGGCCCTTGGAGCTAAGATTATCGAAAAACACTTTACTTTAGATAGGAGTTTACCTGGTCCAGATCATAAGGCTTCATTAGAACCTGATGAACTTAAAGAAATGGTCAAGGCTATTCGTAATATAGAAAAGGCAATTAGCGGGAATGGAAAGAAACAAGTTTCAGAGAGTGAGATGAAAAATTTGAGCATAGCAAGAAAAAGTTTGCATTATTCTAAAGGTTTATTAGAAGGAGAGATTATTAACTCCGCATCTTTGGTTGCATTGCGACCAGGGAATGGAGTTTCTCCAATGGTAATTAACTCTCTTTATGGAAAGAAACTTAATAAAAATGTACTAGCACTTACTCAAATATCATTAAATGATTTCTCTTAATAATAGGGTGCGACTTGGAGTATTGACAAGTTCAAGAGCCGACTATGGAATTTATCAACCCTTGTTGAGTTTATTAAATAATGATAATCGTTTTGACTTAGTAATAATTGCATATGGGATGCATTTACTAGATAAACACGGAAATACTTTAGAATTTATTCGTAATGATAAATATAAGAGAATAGATATTATTGAAGGGATGCCTGATGGTGACTCTGTTGAAAATATTACTATTGGATATGGGGAGTTAATTAAAAACTTTGGAAGTTATTGGGCTGAGAATAGTTATGATTGGGTACTAGCTCTTGGAGATCGTTTTGAAATGAGTGCAGCTGTTCAATCTGGTATTCCGTTTACTGTCAATTTTGCGCATATACACGGAGGTGAAACTACTCTTGGGGCAATTGATAATATTTATCGGCACCAAATATCGTTAGCATCAAAGCTTCATTTTGTCGCTGCGGATATATTTAAAGATAAATTAATTCAGTTAATAGGTTGCTCTGATAAAATTTACAACGTGGGAGCTTTGAGTTTGGATGGTCTAGAGATAAATAGTTTACCAGATTGGACTAGTGTTTGTGAAAAATTTAACATCCCGAAAAAGAAGTTTATTTTAACTACTTTTCATCCTGAAACTGTTGGGTTTGAGAAAAATACGGGCTTTTGTAAAATCCTGTTATTTACTTTAAGCAAAATTTGTGCGAATTTTCATATTGTAATTACATTAGCAAATGCTGATACAATGGGAAGCTTGTATAGAGACGTTGCTAAACAGCTTAAGATTAATCATCCTGAAAATATTTCTGTGGTAACAAGTTTTGGAAAGGAAAATTATTTTTCGGCTATGAACTCTTGCGAATTCCTATTAGGTAATACGTCAAGTGGAATTCTGGAGGCGGCTACATTTGGTAAATATGTACTTAATGTTGGAGATAGGCAAAAGGGAAGGTTACAAAGTGACAATGTGATTAATTGTGAGTTTAGTGAAGGTGATATATTGATGAGTGTTCAACAAGCTGTTGAAAATGGAAGGTATCTTGGTAGCAATAAATATAGTCAAGAAGGTACTGCAGAAAAAATATTAAAAATTCTTGTAGATGAGACATTATAGTGAGTATTTAATATTGGTTGATGCGCCAATAAAAGCGGCTTTGGAAAAACTCGATAAATTAGCCATTGATGCTATTTTATTTGCTGTAAATAATGAGGGGCAATTAATTGGTAGTTTAACAGATGGAGATGTTAGGAGGGGGTTTTTACGGAACTTAACAATGACTGATACCGTGGTGGCTTTCATGAAGGAGAATCCAAAATATATTATTAAGGGGAATTATAGTATTGATGAAATAATTGCATTAAGAGATAATCTTTTTAGGATAATACCAATACTGGATTCCAATAAGGTTGTTATTAATGTGTTGAATTTTAGGTTTCAAAAATCGTATTTGCCTGTTGATGCAGTGATCATGGCAGGTGGATTAGGTTCACGATTAAAACCATTAACGAATACCACTCCTAAGCCATTGTTAAAGGTGGGAGGTAAAGCTATTATTGATCATAATGTTGATCGATTACGAAAATTTGGTGTAGATGACTATTGGCTATCTGTTCGTTTTTTAGGAGAACAATTAGAATCTCATTTTGCTGATGGAGCGAGTAGAGGAATAAATATGCAATATGTGTGGGAAACCGAACCATTGGGAACAATAGGTGCGCTGAGTAAAATTAGTGATTTTAAGCATGATTATGTATTAATCACAAATTCTGATATTTTGACTAATTTGGATTACGAAGACTTCTTTTTAGATTTTATTGACAAAGGTGCAGACATGTCAGTTGTGACTATTCCTTACCATGTAAATATTCCCTATGCTGTAATGGAAACAAGTAATAACCATGTAATTTCATTTAAAGAAAAACCTACCTATACCTATTATTCTAATGGAGGTATTTATTTGGTGAAAAGAGCGGTGTTAAATAAAATCCCTGCTAATACTTTTTTTAACGCGACTGATTTGATGGAGCAGTTAATAAAGGAGGGAGGGAAATTGATTTCTTTCCCAATGCGTCAATATTGGTTGGATATTGGTAAGCATGAAGATTTTAAACAGGCTCAAGAAGATATTAAGCATATACAATTTTGAAAAAATTAGTTGTAATACCCGCTAGAGGAGGGTCTAAAGGGTTACCAGGGAAAAATATTAAATTACTTCATGGTAAACCTCTAATTCATTATACTATTGAAGCTGCACGTGAAGTATTTGATGACTCTGACATTATTGTAAGTACTGATTCTATTGAAATAAAAACTGTAGCCGAGTTAACAGGGTTAATTGTACCTTTTTTAAGACCTGTTGCCTTGGCCACTGATACGTCAAGTTCTCAGGATGTTTTAATGCACGCTCTAGATTATTATTCAATTAATTTTGGTAAACCAGATGTCGTGATATTATTACAAGTTACTTCTCCTTTAAGAACTTCTATTCACATTAAGTCTGCTTTAGAAATGTACTCTGAGGATATTGATATGGTGGTTTCTGTAAAAAAAACCGATGCAAACCCTTATTATGTTTTGTTTGAAGAAAATGAGAGTGGGTTTTTAGAGAAATCAAAGAAGTCTGCATTTACCAGAAGACAAGATTGCCCACAAGTTTGGGAGTTAAATGGTGCTATTTATATCATAAATAGTAAAAGTTTGGAGTCTAAACAAATCAATGATTTTAATAAGTTAATAAAATACCCAATGGACAAATTGAGTTCTGTAGATATTGATGATATTATTGATTTTGAATTAGCTTCCTTATTATTGGAACGAGAAGGTCAGTTTTTGAAAGGTTAGTTTGGGAGGCTCAACGTTTAAATGGTCGTTTGTTATTCAGGCAAGTACACAAATTACTAGTTTTTTAGTTTCCATTTTTCTTGCTAGATTATTAATGCCCGAGGCTTTTGGCCTTATTGGGATGGTTGCTGTATTTATTAATGTATCCAAAACACTTGCGAATGGAGGATTTAGTGCGAGTTTAATAAGAGTTAAGGATATCAGTCCATTGGATTACTCAACTGTCTTCACATTGAATATTCTATTTGCAATTGTATTGTATGGGGTTCTTTTTTTTACAGCTCCAACAATTGCCAATTTTTATAATGAAACAATATTATCTAAACTAATTCGGATAATGGGTTTAATTCTACTTCTAAACCCCTTTTCGATGATTCCTTCTACCATGTTAAATCGAAAACTAAAGTTTAAGGAACAATTTTATGTTCAATTTCCAAGTATGGTTATAAGTTCCATTCTAGCTTTGTTTTTGGCTTATAATGGATACGGAATATGGAGTTTGGTGTGGAAGGAATTGACTTTTTCTGTAATGTCTATTTTGCTATTATTTTATTTCGTACGTTGGAAACCTTTGTTTGGTTTGGATAAAGCGAAACTGAGATTTCATTTTGGGTTTGGTTCAAAATTAATGATCACTAGTTTGTTACAAGGTGTGGCAAATAATGTACAAAATATTGTAATTGGTAAGGTGTTTTCTGTTACTGATTTAGGTTTTTATTCCAGAGCAAAGAGTATGGAGAGTTTACCTACTCAATTCGTTTTTAATGGATTAAATAGGGTGGCCTATCCATTAATTAGTGCGTCAAGAAACAATCAAGCTGTAGTCCAAGTTCATTCAAATATATTACAAATGGTTTTTTATGTGTTGTTACCTATACAGGTTATTTCGTTTGTAATAGGAGAACCATTATTTATTTGGCTACTAACGGAAAAGTGGTCCGCCTCAGTTCCATATTTTCAATTACTGTTAATTGCATCTATTTTCTTTCCTCTTATAAGGTTTAACCAAAATTTATTTATGTTGTTGGGGAAAGGAAAGTTATTACTTACGATTTCTGTTTTACAAAATATTCTTCTTTTAGCGTTAATTTTGTCCGTAATGCATTTAGGAATTACACAAATAATTTATTGTTTGATCGGAGTTAATGTTGTTTCCGCTCTTGTTTCATCATGGTATGTAAGTAAATATTTTTCGTATGGAATAAAAAGATTAGTGAATGATACTTATTCCATATTTATTTTAAATCTTATTTTAGGAATTGTTTTTTATATTTTGCAGAGTAGGTTCTTTGATCGATTTTCAATTGGAATAGATATTTTGTTAGTTGCGGGTTGTTTTTTGGCAATTTATTTTCTGATTTCTTTTTTATTGAAATTTGAAGTTATTGGAATTCTTAGAAAAAATTGGAATATTTAATGAAAGCTAAAAATACGGGTAATTTAAAACGGAATCTGTTCTTAGTTCATACAGAATATCATCTGTTACTTGCTTTGAAAATTATTTATGAAAAGTTTAATAATGTAAACTGGAATAATGAAATTTTGATCACAAAACTTGAAAATAGATTTTCATCATTGTTTGAAGTTTCAAGATTAAATGAGGTTTATGATAATATTAGGTTTGAAATACATAGTGGACCTATGAATAAATTATTATTTAAACAGCTAATCAAAGAAGATACTCATAATTTTTTTTATTACCAACCTACCCAAATATGGAATAATCTAATAGCTTCTAATTTAAAAAGTAAGAGGAATACAACCATTAATTTGGTTCAAGATGGGTATGCCGTTTACGTTAAGTTTCAAAAATCTCATGAGTTTGTTTCAATGATAATTGACACTTTCAAAGACTATAAAAAAGTGTTTCTTGAACAGGCCATACCTAATAAGTTTCTTATTTCTAAATATTACAGGCACGGAAACCAGTGGTATATCGATAACTTGTGGTTGACAAATCCAGAGTGTTTTGATGCTATTCATAACCAGAGTAAAGCAAAATTAGAGGCAATAATTGAATTTGATGCCTCTTCCATTTCTTATTGTGTTAACGCATTTGATTTTAACTTGAATATTCCTTCGGATGGGATTTTGTTTTATGTTAGCCAACCACTTTGGACAGAAAGAATGAGAAATGCAGAATTAGAATTTCTTAGGTCATTTGAGAAGCTATATAAAAGGACTTTGTTTATCAAGCTTCACCCTATCAATAAGTTGGATGGTGCCAGTCGTTATTCTTCCCTTAAAAATATTCAAATAATAAATAATAATGTTCCTGCTGAGTTTTATTTATTAAGTTTACGAAACTCTATTGTTTTAAGTTGTTGGTCTACGGCTTTGATAACAAATAATGTATTTTGTAAGTATTATTTCACTTATCCCATTTTCAAGAAATTAGATGCGAAAGCCTTAAATCAATCGGATATGGCCATTATGCCTCACATAAAATTGGTTAGTGATCCGATGCAAATTATTGAAAAACATAGGACTGAATGAATAAGAAAAATGCTCTTTTTCTTCTGTTCTTAGTTTGGCCATTTTCAGGTTTGATTTCAGGAGTTAAATATTTTGAATACCCATTTGGTAGAAGGTTATTGGTAATGTTTTTTGCTTTCATGGGATTAACCTCATTACCTGTTGGCGATTTGGATAGGTATAAAGAACGATTTTACTTCGAGTCAGATATGTCTTTGTCTGAGGCTTTTGGCTATGTTTTTGGATTTGTTGAGGGCAAGTCTTTTGTTTTGTTGGGAAATGTGTTTTTTGGTCCTATTCTGAGCTTCCATAATTTCATTTTCGCTATTTATTTTGGGTTTTTCGGTTATTTTTTAGTACAAACAATTTATCAAATACACAAATATGTTAATGTTAAAAAACATTCTCTTTTTGGCGATGTTTTTTTTATTTCTGTTATCTTATTTTATTCTATTAGAACCATTGGAAATTTCGCATTTTTTTCTGGACTCATTTTTATTATCTATCATCTTTTTAACTATACTAAATCCTTAAATAAAAAACATTTGTACTTATTAGGGATAGCTCCATTTTTCCATGTTGGATTGATTGTTTTTTTGATTATTCCTGTGTTTATTCTCCTTTTCAAGAATAAAATAATTCCTTCTATAATATTTTTTATTTTATTTTCTCTCGTCCCATTTAATAGTATTTTACCTTTTGTTCAATCGAATAATTCAATCCTTGAAGGAACTGCGGTCGAAAGTAAATATCAGTCTTATGGAACCTCAGATGCAAAAGAACGTATGGATCTAAGATATGAAATTCGAAATGCTGGGCATAACTGGAAGTTGCGGACATTAGAGATTTTTGATTTTTTTGCCAAAAGAATTTTAATACCCTTTGGGCTTTTTCTTGTGTTTATTTATAGAAAGAAATTATTATCCAATAGTACTTTAAAGGTGTTTTTTTCCATATGTATTTTGTTACTCGGTTTATCTAATCAAATGCTTTATTTTTCGCAAGGTGAGAGGTATGTTTATATCAGTAGCTTTTTTGGAATTGTTTTGTTCTTTTTGATATTTTCTACTAACCGGTTTAATACGATATTCTTGAATTATCTAAAGATTCTAGTGCCTGTTAGTTTAGGTTATGGTGTTATGGCTTTGATTGCCACTCATGAAATTATGTCTATTTATTTTTTTGTCTCCAATTTTTTTATTGAATTTGTTAGAATTACGATGTCTTAGTTCGTTTAGTGAGTAATAATTGGAACGTGATATGAGTATTGTTTTTGGCTGATTTTTTCTGGATAGAAACAATCCACTAAATAGTGTGAAAACTTTATGTTTTTAGCGCTAATACAAATGAAATTTGTGTTTCTGAATTTAAACTATTTTAAATAAATAGATTGATGAATTCTGTTACAAGTTTAGTCGATTGAATTTCAGTGAGTCAATATTCTTTAAGCTAATGGAAATAATGGATGGTTAGTATGTAACTATCTATAAATAGGTAATGTTTTTTAAATGGGCTATCCTATTTTTTTAAAAAAATATATTAAGAATAAAAGTATGCACATTATTGGAAAATCCATCTCAAAATTGAAAAGTGAATATTTCAAAATGAAGGATAAAAAATTATCGGAAAAGTTGGTGGTTATTGAGTCTGATGATTGGGGAAATAATAGAATGCCTAATTTTGAAACAAAGAAGAAATTAGAATCTCATTGGGGTAAGTTACCTAATAGAGTATTTGAAAATTACGATAGTTTATTAACCCATAATGACTTTAGTGCTTTATTTGAAGTCTTAAATAAACATAAAGGGGGTAACGGAAAACCTCCAATAATTACGGCAAATACTATAATGACAAACCCTAATTTTGATAATATTCGAGATTCTAATTTTGAGGAATATCATTATGAGTTGTTTACGGAGACCTTAAACAATTCTCTGCAACATAGTGGAGCAATTGATGCTTGGCATCAAGGTATTAAAAAAGGTTTGTTTTATCCTCAATTACATGGAAGAGAGCATATAAATGTTCCTAGGTGGTTAGGTTTATTACGAGGAGGGAATAAACATTTACTAAAAGCATTCGACCATAAAGTTTTTGGTTTAGGTACCTATTTGATTCCATCTATTCAAAATAGTATTCTTGCAGCCTTTGATTATGATAACGAAGAGGACTTGAAATTTGGAAAGGAATCCATAATTGAAGCCAGTTCTATGTTTGAGAAGTTATTTGGTTATAAAAGTGATACGTTTATTGCACCTAACTATGTATGGGGTGATGAACTATTGGAAACATTAGCCCAATGCGGTGTTAAAGGTATTCAAGGGATCCAGAGTCAAGTTAAACCAAAGTATCAATTGGCAAATATAAATAAGTGTAAAAGTAAGATGCATTATTTGGGAGAAATAAATTCTTTCGGGCAGCGATATTTGATTAGGAATGCGTTCTTTGAACCTTTTGAAGGCATTGACAAAAAACGGGTGGTGAAAAACTGCTTACAGCAGGTAGATAGTGCGTTCAAACGGAAAGTTCCTGTAACCATTAGCACACACAGAGTTAACTTTTCGGGGAGTATGAGTTTAAAAAATAGGAATGAAAATTTGGAAGGGTTAGATGAACTCCTTAATCAGATAACTATTAAATGGCCTGAAGTGGAGTTTGTAACTTCAGCACAATTATTAAAAAAGATTTTGTAAGATGGGATGTAAAATTGCCATTGGCGGGGATTTTTATGTGGGAATAAGAGAAGTTGAAAGAATTGATGATTCCGTTTGTTCGAGTTTACGTAAAGTTTTGGATGAAGTAGACTTTAAAATTATTAATTTGGAAGCACCGATTATTAATTTAGGAAATCCGGCAAATAAGTTTGGCCCAAATTTAAAAATGACCAAAACGGTTATTCCAATTATTAAGAAACTAAAAATTGATTTATTAACCTTGGCCAACAATCATATTTTAGACCATGGGACGGTTGGATTGGAGGAAACCTTGATGAATTTGGATAAGGCTAGTGTGCAGCATATTGGTGCTGCTACCAAGGTGTCTGAAATGAATCGTCCAAAGGTATTTGAAATAAAAGGGATGCAAATTGGAGTTGTGAATGTGGCGGAAAATGAATTTATACAAATTGATGATGTGGGTGCAAATGCCATAGATTTCCCTTCGAATTTGAAAACGATTTTAGAATTAAAAGGACGAACGGATAAAATTATTGTTATTGTGCATGGAGGTAATGAAACTCACCTTTATCCAAGTGTACGGTTTAAGGAGACCTTACGTTTTTTTATTGATGCGGGTGCTGATGCGGTGATTGCGCACCATACCCATTGTTTTAATGGGTATGAATACTATAAAGATAAGCCCATTGCATTTGGCCTTGGTAACTTTTTGTTTAATGTGCCAGGGCAAAATATTGATTGGTCTCTCGGGGTTATTGCAGTTTTGAAATTGGAAAAGAATAATCCTATTCAAATTGAATTTCGGCCTTTTTTACAAAATTTTGAGGGATTAATGTTTACGGATACCTTGCCTCAGAATGTGAGAGACTACTTTGAAAGTAGATCGGATGAATTGGATCGGCTCGTTTCTGATGATGATGAGTTGAGAAATCGGTTTGATGCATTTATGGATTCCAAAAAGAAACAATATAACCACTTTATTCAACCTTATAGTAATGTATGGTTACATAGACTCTTTTCAAAAGGAATGCTACCGAGCCCTTGGAAAAATGGAAAAAAACAATTGTTATTAAACTTGATTCGTTGTGAATCACATCGTGATATACTTATTAAATTATTAGATAATGAAAATAGCCATCCATCCATCTAAATCTGATTTCAGTAGCGACTGGATTGCGTATTGTGAACAACAACATATTTCATTTAAAATAATAGATTGTTATAGTTCAACCATTGTTCAAGATGTAGAAGATTGCGACATTGTCTTATGGCACCATCATCATACCAATGCTAAGGACGTTTTGTTTGCAAAAGGGCTTCTTTTTGCTCTGGAACAGAGTGGTAAAATAGTATTTCCAAACTTTAATACGGCTTGGCACTTTGACGATAAGGTTGGGCAAAAGTATTTATTAGAGGCTATTCATGCACCCATACCTAAGAATTACGTTTTTTATGATAAATTGACGGCTTTGGATTGGGTTGGAAAAGTGGACTTCCCTAAAGTGTTTAAGTTAAGAGGTGGTGCTGGCTCTACTAATGTAAAGCTTATTCGAACTAAAAAGGAGGCTCGGAATATTATTAGAAAAGCATTTAATAAAGGGTTTAAATCGTATGATAAATGGGGAGATCTACAACGAAACTTTAAATCTTTTAAATCCAATAAGGATTATGTGGCGGTACTGAAGAGTATTCGGAGATTGTTTATGTCAACGCAATTTGAAAAAACGGTAGGCAATGAAAAGGGATATGCTTACTTTCAGGAATTTATACCTGATAATGATCATGATACCCGGGTAATTGTAATTGGGAACAAAGCTTTTGCTATAAAAAGAATGGTGAATAAGGGTGATTTTCGAGCATCTGGAAGTGGGATTATTGAATATGATCATAGCTTAATAAATTTGGACTGCATAAAAGTAGCATTTGATGTTACAAAAAAAATGGAGGGTCAATGTGTAGCGTTTGATTTTGTGTTTGATAAAAATAAAGCTCCGTTAATTGTAGAAATAAATTATGGTTTTGCGCATAAATCGTATAAAGAATGTCCAGGTTATTGGGATGAGAATTTACAATGGCATAAGGGGCAATTTAATTCTACCCATTGGATTATTGATGAATTGGTATCAAAATATATATTAAAAAAATAAGCTGTTCTCATGAATATTAGATACGGTAAAGCCTTTGGGCCGATAAGAAAAGTTGCCAAATATAGTTTAAGTGGGCTATATCCATTAATTATAAAATTATTTCCTTTACCCAAAGTAAAATCCATTGATGAAACTTTAGATAAAATTATAAAAGACAAGGTTAGTATTTGTCGGTTTGGGGATAGTGAATTCTTATTTATTATTGATAAATTGAGCTTACCTTATCAGACACAGAGTAGAGAACTTCGTGAAGGAATGATTGAAATTCTATGTTCAGATAACTCACAAATTTTAGTAGGTTTACCTATTGGTTATTATTCCCTTAATAACTTAAAGGAAGATGCTAAGCTTACTTGGAGGTCGCAAATCGCATGGATTTACCCACGTCTAAAAAAACATTTGCTTACGGGAAAGAAATATTATAATGCAAGTATGACTCGATTATATATGGATTATGAAGACACCAGTGATTCGGGAAGGCTTTTTCAAAAGGTAATGAAGATTTGGGAGGGTAGAGATATCGTTCTAATTGAAGGTGAAAAAAGTAGATTAGGAATGGGTAATGATTTGTTTAAATATGCACGCTCCGTAAATAGAATTTTAGGTCCTGTTCATAATGCATTTGAGAACGTTAATTTACTATATCAGGAAGCAATTAAGCAACCAAAAAATGTTTTATTTCTTATAGCTATGGGACCCACCGCTAAAATATTGGCTTTTAAATTAGCTCGCAATGGTTATCAAGCGGTGGACATTGGAAATGTGGATGTGGAATATGAATGGTTCTTAAGAGGAGCTACCAAAAAGATGAAAATCCCAGGGAAGTATACCTCAGAAGCTTCCGGAGGAAGGGTTGTAGATAATACTACAGACTCGAATTATTTGAGTCAAGTAATAGCCAATTATTCTAACATTGAAAAATAAACACATTCTTATTGTTAGTCCCTGTTTAAGTTTGGGGGGAATGGAAAAAGCATCTAGTCAAATGGCTAATGCCTTAGTCCACTCGGTTGGTAAAGTTTCTGTAGTTACCATATTCAAAAAGAAACACTTCTTTAAATTGCAAAAAGAAATATCTCTGTATGAACCCAAAACGGAAGTTACAAGGTTAAATATATTAGGTACTATAAAATACTTAAGGCAGAATATTAAGTCAATTAACCCAGATACTATATTGGTTTATAATAAGTTTTATGGAGCCTTGGTAGCTGTCTCCCTTGTTGGTGTTTCAATTCCTTTCTTTATATCGGAGAGATCTAGTCCATTTTATAAATGGGGGGGTAAACTGAACCTTTTTAATAAGGTAGCTTTTGCGATTAATTCGCCCATGGGTATCATGGTACAAACAGAAGAAGCTTTAAAATTTCAAGAAAAATATTACAGAAGTTCTAGATTGGCGGTGATTCCAAATATTTTAGAGAAGCCTGTATTGGAGCCAATATATGAAAGACAAAATTTCATATTAGCAGTTGGTCGTTTAAATGATCCTCTTAAGGGGTTTGATCGATTAATTATAGCCTTAAGTAAGGTGAAAAATAATTGGCCATTATTCATTGTTGGAGGTAATGCAAATGAAGATAAATCTTTAACTTTATTAATTGATCAATTAAACTTAAAGGATCGTGTTGTTTTTAAAGGGAAACAGAATAATGTTTCTCAGTTTTATAAACAAGCAGGAATTTTTGTTATTCCTTCAAGAAGTGAAGGGTTCCCTAATGTTTTAATAGAAGCAATGTCTTATGGAGCTCCTTGTGTATCATTTGATTTTAGCTCCGGACCTAAAGAAATCATTGATAATCAAGTGAGTGGAGTTTTAATTGATGAGGGCGATACTGAGAAATTAGCGCAGGCCATTGATCAGTTAATTGAAAATGAAAATCACAGAAAAAAGATTGGTGATGTTGCTAAAATTGAGAGTAAGAAGTATGGTGAAGAATTCATTACTTCAAAATTATTTGATTTAATTTTTTTAAATGCGTGATATTTTAATAAGTATTGTTGTTCCTGTTTACAATCTAGAGAATTATCTGAATCAATGTTTGAAAAGCATTTTAATTCAAAGAAGTGAACATATAGAAATTATTCTTGTGGATGACGGGTCCCAGGACTCTTCTTTAAAAATCTGCAGGAAATTTGAGAAAGTGGATGCTAGGTTTAAAGTATATACCCAAAAGAACAATGGTGTGTCTTCCGCTAGAAATTTGGGAATCCAAAAAGCTATTGGGAAATATTTAATGTTCCTTGATGGTGATGATTTCTGGGATGGTACGGATTGGATGCAGTGTCTCATGAATAAAATAGATGAGCGGGACTCTGACATTATTTATTTTAAAAAAATGAAACTTTATGATAGTGGAAAATTAATATATCCCAATTCATATTTTAATGGCTTCGAATTTTATGAAAAATCAAACTCGCAAATGTTTGAACATTTCATGAAAAATGGAGCATTCATTACAAGTGTTTATCTGGCTTGTATTAAGAGGGACATTATTATAGAAAATTCCATTTTTTTTAAGGTGGGTAAGAAGAATACTGAGGATATTGAGTGGTTCCTCACAATTTTCCCATATTTAAAGTCCTTTGACAGTCTATCTGAAGTGTTTTATGTATACAGAGTTTTACGTCCAAATTCTGCGACCTCATTGGTGGGGTTAAAGGGTGTTTTAGATTTAATTAATACCATTGAAGTTCTTATGATAAAGTTTGCTGATGAGTCTATTAAAAACGAAATATTCTCGTACTTATCGTATCTTTTATCTCAAGCAATTGGCTTAACATATAATCTGGGAGACACATCTCACAAAGAATTATTAGCCCCAAGAATAAAAAAAATAATTTATCTATTGGAATATACAAAGTTTAAAAAAGGGCGATGGATTCTGGTTATTTATAAGATTTTTGGTTTAAATATACTTTCCATGTTTTTGGGTGCTTATATTAAAAAGAATAATAAAGGATTAATTTAGCGGAAGAGGATATGATTTTATGATTCCCCGTAAAGATACCACACCGTAAATCCATTATGGTCTGTGACGGTTTGTTTGTGAGAAATTAGGAATCATGAATATACTAAAATTTGTATCGATTTATCCAGATGAACAAAGTTGTCGGGAAAATTTCAAGGAATTACGAGAGAAAGAAGGTGAAAAGTGTAAATCAAAGATACATTACTGGCTGAAAAACAAGGAACAATGGCAATGTACTGGATGTGGTTTTTGAACTACCCTGAGAAGCGGAACAATACTGCAAGCCTCGAATTTACCAGTTCGAACATGGTATCTTGCAATGGCATTCATGAGCTTCTCCAAGAAAGGGATTTCAGCTTCAGAACTACAACGCCAACTTGACCATTCAAGGTACGATACCATTTGGGTATTAATGCATAAAATAAGAACGGCTATGGGTTTACGAGATTCACTGTATAACCTCAAAGACAGTATAGAAATGGACGAAGGTTTTTTTTCAATAGCCACTCCAAAAAGGGACTAAACTAAAAAGAGGAAAAGGGAGTCAGAAGCAGAAAAACGTGGCAGTTTTAGCGGAATCTATACCGTTAGTAGATATTGAGACTGGGGAGAAAACGAGCTATACAGGGTATTTCAAGATGAAAGTATTAGAAACACAAAAAGCCGAATCTATTAACGAGTATTTAGAAGAAAATATAAATGATATGTTAATCGTATTTACTGATAAAAGCAAGAGTTATGTGGATATCTCAGATCTGGTTGAGGCTCATTACTCAGAACAATCCACTAAAGAGACTACCAACTCTACTTTAAAATGGGTTCATATTGCGATAAGTAATGCAAAACGCAATTTTCTAGGTGTTTATCACAAAATAGAAGGAAAATACCTACAACTATATTTAAATGAATTTTGTTACAAATTAAACCGCAGATACTTAGGGGAGCGTCTATTTGACAGGCTTTCAATTGCCTTAGCGTGTTCTTAATGGCACGTTAGCTGGTAATCATATATTATTTGAATACAAATATTGATAATGACGGTAATTAATTGCAAATGATAAAAATTTTGACTGTTTTAAACTCGTATAATGATCAGTTCTAATAAAATAAAAATTATTAGAGTGGCTACCGTTCCAATTTACATGAATATTGTGTTAAAGGGGCAGCTTTCATTTTTAAATCGATTTTATAATATTATTGCAATTACGGGTAATGATAACCTTCATTTTAATACGTTAAAAGAGAGGGAGCAAGTAACTGTGAGAGCGGTTGAAATTGAAAGGAATATTCGCCCAAAAGAGGATGTATTAGCACTGTGTCGTTTAATAAGAATGTTTAGAAAGGAAAAACCTACAGTGGTACATTCTCATACTCCTAAAGCAGGATTATTATCGATGATGGCGGCCTATTTTTCACGGGTGCCAATTAGAATTCATACGGTAACAGGAATGCCGTTAATGGAGTTAAGTGGTCCCAAATATTACCTTGTTCTTATTTTTGAAAAATTAACTTACAAATTGGCCACTCATATTTATCCTAATTCCAAGGGTTTAAATGATTATATTTTGGCCAAAAACATGACCACCCGAAACAAGTCCACTGTGTTATTGAATGGATCTACAAATGGCGTGGATACCACTTGGTTTGACCCCTTACTTTTACCAAGTAAATTAGAATTACGTTTAAACTATGGTATTGGGGTTACTGCGTATGTATTTTTGTTTGTGGGTAGAATAGCGAGAGAAAAAGGAATCGTGGAAATGATTACTTCTTTTGTTGATTTCCAGAAAACCAATAGAGATTCTGAATTGGTTTTGATTGGTGTTTTTGAAAAAGTAAATGGACTTTTAAATAAGGAAATTATTTCGGTGATTGAATCTCACCCTCAAATTAAACTACTTGGACGATTTGATGATGTTAGACCTTTTTATAAATTGGCAGATTGTTTTGTTTTACCAAGTTACCGAGAAGGATTCCCCAATGCGGTAATGGAAGCGGGAGCTATGGCATTACCTTGTATTGTGACCGATATAAATGGATGCAATGAAATTATTGAAAATGGGGTAAATGGGTGGGTGATTGAGCCCAAGAGTATCGGTGCAATACGAGAGGCATTTTGTTTTATGATAAGGTCTAATGTAGGATTGATGTCTTCTGAAAAAATTCGTGAACGAATTATCCGAAATTATGAACGGAAAGAGGTGCAACTCGCTATTAAGAAAGAGTATGATCGGTTAATATCAGAATTATAGTTATGAAAGAGGAAATTCTTGCGTTTTTTAAAAATATCCCAGGACCTACATCATCAAAAAAAATGGTGGCATTTGCTGTGGATGATTACGGAAATGTTCGAATTCATTCCAAAGCATCACGAGAAAAAATGAGAATTGGTGGATTGGACGTTAATCGAAGTCGATTTGATCAATATGATAGCCTAGAAACCACGGAGGATTTACAAATGTTATTTGAGGTTTTGTATAAAGTAAAAGATGCTAAAAATAAATCCGCTATTTTTACTCCTTATGCTAATATGGCAAACATTGATTTTGACAAATCACTCCATGATGGTAGGTATATTTATAAAACAGTAAAAGATACGTTTAATGACTTGGGGTCAGAATATGATGATTCTTTTAGGCTATGGAAAGATGGGATTAATGAGGGGTTTTTTGTACCCCAGTATCATGGTCGTGAACATTTAAATGTACGGTTGTTTAATGAGTTGTTGGATAAAAAAGATCCGTTGTTTATGACTTGTTTGTTAAACCAGAGTTATTCTGCTTTGCCCGTTGATTATTATGAAAATATTCATTATAATGAAACGTATTCTTTTGAAGAGATTTCAGAAAATAAAACATTAACATTGGGTTTGACAGAAGGTCTTGATTTATTTGAAAAACAATTAGGATATTGTGCAACCATATTTAATGCACCTGGAGCGCCTCATCATCATATTTTAAATGGAGCTTTGAAAAATAGTGGCGTGCGGTTTTTAGATACTCCGGCTATTAGATTGGAACATCAAGGACAAGGTAAGTACAAAAGAGAGTTCTGTTTCACTGGAAAAGTCGGAAAAGTAGGCTTGAAATATTTAAATAGAAATTGTGTGTTTGAACCGACTTTGGATAACCGAGATTGGGTGAGTTTTACCATGAACCAAATTAGTATGGCCTTTATCCTTGGTAAACCTGCCATTATTAGTTCTCATAGAGTGAATTTTTGTGGGCATATAGACGTCAAAAATAGAATTACTGGTTTAAAAGTGCTACAAGAGTTATTAACAGCAATAACAAAGAAGTGGCCAGAAGTAGAGTTTAAATCCATGGATGAATTAGCAAAAGAATTATTTGATTAAATGTATAGAATTGTAACAAAGAGGGTGTTAGATATAGCTTTTAGTTTGTTCGCACTTATTATTTTTTCTCCAGTAATGTTAGTGTTGATAGTTTTATTGATCATCCAGAACTTGGGTTCTCCTGTGTTTCTTCAGTATAGACCCGGAAAAAAACTTAAGGGTTTTTATATTTTAAAGTTTAAAACCATGAGCGATAAAAAAGATGAAAAGGGGGTTCTTTTACCTGATAGTAAGAGATTGACTATGTTAGGGAAAATCATTCGTAAAACCTCTATGGATGAATTGCCTCAATTAATTAATGTTATAAAAGGGGATATGAGTTTGATCGGCCCAAGACCCTTACTTTTTAAATATGTGGAATTATATAGTAACGAACAACATAGGCGTCATGATGTTCGTCCAGGCATCACAGGTTGGGCTCAAGTGAATGGACGGAATAGTATTTCGTGGACGGATAAGTTTAAATTGGATGTCAATTACGTAGATGATTTATCCTTACTATTAGATATTAAAATACTGTTCCTAACGGTAAAAAAAGTGCTAATTAGTGAAGGTGTTAATCAGTCGGAGCATCGTCCGATGCAACCATTTAACGGAAAGAACTAGTACTATGTTCAGGAGGTATATATTTAAATTAGTAGACTTTCTAAAAGGGAGTCCCGTATCTAAAAATCTAGCGGATATTAGGGCTATAAGTAGAAACTCTTTTGACCTTAATGGATTTACAGCTTTTCAAGAAGAGCGACTAAATAAAATATTGCGATATACAAAACGTAATGTTTCGTTTTATGAAAATTTACCCATTGTATTTCTGAAATTACCAGTTTTAAGTAAATTAGACCTACGGAATAATTTGAGTGAATTTATTTCTAAGGAATATGTGATAGGTCAACTAAAAGAAGTGGTAACCAGTGGGTCTACAGGTCTTCCTTTCAAGGTATATCAATCCAAAGAAAAAGTTCATAGAAATACTGCGGATACCATTGTTTTTGGTGAAATGGGAGGGCTATTCCTTGGGAATAAATTGGCCTATTTTAAAATTTGGAATAATATCAATGAAAAGTCCTGGTGGCTGAAAAGAGTGCAGAATATTTTACCCGTGGATGTACTCAACCTGTCCGACTTGAGAATAAAAAAATTGATAGGAGAGATGAATAAAGAATCAAACCTAAATTTTTTAGGATATTCTTCCGCACTAGAGAGTATCTCGGCTTGTGTAAAAAGACACAATTTACATGTTGATGTTCGATTAGATTCGATTATTACCATGTCGGAAGGAATAGGTATCGAAGGTAGGAAAAACATTCAAGCAACTTTTAATTGTCCCGTGTATGCACGTTACTCAAATGTTGAAAATGGGATTATTGCCCAGCAAACATCAATGGAGTCAGACAGGTATTTAATCAATTCGGCAAGTTATTATGTAGAAATTCTGGACCTTAATGAAGATACTCCCATAGCGGATGGAATTATTGGACGAATTGTAATTACCGATTTTTTTAATAAAGGAATGCCTATCATTAGATACGATACTGGGGATATGGGGTCTAAGATAACTTTAGAAGAGGAAGGGAGTATTAAGGAGTATTTATTGGATGTAGGAGGTAGAAGAATGGATGCTATATATAATACTAAAGGAGATCTAATTTCATCTTTTGTTATTACTAACGGGACGTGGAATTACGCTGAATTGCTTCAATACCAATTTTTTCAAAAGGGACTAAAAGAATATGGCTTTAAACTCTCTGTTGAGACGAATTTTGAAAGAGAGGAAGCCCTTATTGATGAATTTAAAGTTTATTTGGGTAAAGATGCGCTTATTAGTATTGAATATGTAAATGAAATTCCGGTATTAGCATCTGGGAAAAGAAGGAAGGTCGTGAATTTAATGAATTAATTGTTGATATGAATATTTTAATAACCGGAGTAGGTGGCCCAACACCTAGAAGTATTGTGCGTACATTAAAGGAACTAAGTAATTACTCAGATTATACTTTTATTGGTACGGATATTAATCCGTTAGCCTATGGATTGTATCAAAAGGATTTATTTGAACATAGTTACCTAATACCAAGATGTTCTGAAGATAATTATTGGGATGAAATAACCAAAATTATAGAGAAACACGCTATTGATCTGGCTATTGTGCAACCCGAGTTGGAGGTGTTGGAATGGAGTAAACGTGCTAAAACACATGAATTGCCTTGCAAGGTTATATTACCGGATCATGCTTTGGTAAAGGCTTTGGTGGATAAAGCAACGATGACCGAGTATTTGGAGCCATTTGGAGTGGTACCCGCTTCTGTCAGAGTGGATCCTGAGAATATTGACTTTAAGGCAATTGAAGATAAATTACATTACCCATTTTGGATTCGCAGTACATCTGGCTCCAGTGGTTTAGGTAGTTTGAAAGTAGATAGTGAGTTGTCATTGAAAAACTGGATGTTGATTAACCCAGGTGTAGAAGAGTTTTTAGCGAGTGAATTTTTACCGGGGCGTAACTTGGCGTGTAAACTATTGTATTACAAAGGTAAGTTGGTTCGTGCTGCAGTTGGAGAACGCGTGAATTATATCATGGCTAAGGTGGCTCCTTCCGGAATAACAGGAAATACTTCATTTGGTAGATTGTTAAACGATAAATCAGTATATGAAGTGTCTCGTAAGGCTATTGAAGAGGTAATGGACAAAACTAACGTGGAAAAACATGGTTTCTTTACGGTAGATTTAAAGGAAAATATTCATGGAGCTCCAAAAGTGACGGAAATTAACGTTCGAATGGTTGCATTTAATGGCTGTTTTGCCCAAGGTGGAGCTAATTTTGCAGAGGATATGGTACGATTGTTGGATAATGATGAATCTTTTGATACTACATTTAAATTACATGAGTTTGAGGAAGATCTAATTTTTATAAGAGATGTAGATGGGTTACCCATTATTATGAACGAAAAAGATTTACTGAAATAATGTTTACCTAAAAAGAGGTAATGGATTTTAAAAGCAACACCTAGGTGTTGCTTTTTTGTTTTAAAATAGTTTACCGTTAAAAACCGATAATCCCCTATTAATTTCTATTCTTGTACTAGAAACCGAATAAACAGTATATGAGTAGTACCCCAAAAATCTGGCTATCCTCTCCTCACATGGGTGATGAGGAACTTTCAAATATCCAAGATGCCTTTGCCGAAAACTGGGTAGCTCCTGCAGGTCCTGCTATTCATGAGTTTGAAGCGGCTCTACAAGGGTATTTCATGGTAAACGGAGCGGCAGCATTGTCCTCTGGTACAGCGGCTTTACATTTAGCTTTGGTTAATTTGGGTGTGCAACGAGGTGACGAGGTAATTTGCCAATCGATGACTTTTGCAGCCTCTGCGAATCCGATTACGTATTTAGGTGCAAAACCTATTTTTGTGGATTCGGAACTGGATACTTGGAATATTGACCCGGTGTTAGTTCGGGAGCTCATTGAAAAGAAAATTGGGGAAGGGAAAAAACCCAAAGCTATTATTGTGGTGCATTTATATGGAATGCCTGCAAAAATGACGGAGCTGGAAGAGATTTCTATGGAATTCGACATTCCTATTATTGAAGATGCCGCAGAAGCGGCTGGATCTACCTACTTAGGTAAAAAATGTGGCTCTTTTGGCCGGATGGGGATTTTAAGCTTTAATGGAAATAAGATTATTACGACTAGTGGTGGTGGTGCTTTATTGAGCAATGATTGGCATACGGTTTCTCAAGCCAAGTTTTTGGCTACCCAAGCAAAAGATAACGCACCTCATTATCAACATTCTCATATAGGATACAATTATAGGATTTCTAATATTTGTGCGGCTATTGGGGTCGGACAAATGAAAGTACTTGATTTACGGGTAAAACAGCGAAGAGCTAATTATGATTTTTATTTGAAGCACTTTTTGAAGCAAACTTCTCTTGAACACCTTTAGCTGCAGTGATAAATGGAATTCTTTCTTCCTGTGTTAAAGTAACTATTTTATAGTTAGGCAATTTTCTAATAATTTTCCCCAAACCTTTTGCATCTAAGTTTTGAGCTTCTTTTAAAATCACTTTATGTGCATGTGAACCAGCAGCTTTTACTAATTTTCTATCTCGTGTAGACAAGTTGTCAAAGAATTCTTTATTGGTGGCAACTGCACCATTATAATGGCCATGCCCAGTATACGTTAAAACTTTTGTTAGTTTATCTAATCCATAAGCTTCAATCCATACGGTTGGGTTTTCTTGACCATCAACCATACCTGTTTTAAGAGCACCTACTAAATCTCCCCATGACATAGGTTGTGGAGAGGCACCAAATGCTTTATAAGTATCTACTAAGATAGGAGATCCTGGCATAACTCTCATTTTTCTTCCATTTAAATCAGCTGGTGAATGAAATTCTGTAAATGTAGTTACAGCCATTTCTCCTTCAGGGTAAATAGCAAGTAGTTCTAAACCAGCTTTGTTAAACACTGAGGGTAGTTTTTCATTAATAACTTTTGAATTTTTAAAGAAATAATCTAATTCTTTTGTATCTGTTGGCATAACATAGGGTAAAGTAAATAAATCCATTTCAGGTATAGTTGTGCCTAAATAACCAGTTCCTGCACCTAAGATATCTACTAAACCTGCTTTTGCTTGCTCCATGATATCAGTACCATCACCCAATGTTCCTGCTGTGTATATCTTGATTTTATGTCTTGAATTTTCTTCAACATAATTTTTAAATGCCGTAGCATATATCTCTTGAGGGTCATTTGCCCACTCATCAATTGCAAACTTCCATGTTGCTGCACTTAA
>MAAC01011990.1_pt1 | contig 31617 bp, 28 predicted proteins | sample 1115981 | NCBI WGS metagenome assembly MAAC01 (sample SAMN04961126, study PRJNA320927) | seawater metagenome | isolation source: sample BD02T64 sea water enriched with oil for 64 days | place: USA:Gulf of Mexico | collected 2013-07-27 | reverse complement strand
TATTTTGTAATCGACCTGCCGTGTCGGCAATAATAATATCAACATTACGTGCTTTAGCAGCGCTAATGGCATCAAAAATAACTGAAGCACTATCAGCACCCGTATGCTGAGCAATTACTTGAATATCATTACGTTCGCCCCATACCTGCAATTGCTCTACAGCTGCGGCTCTAAAAGTATCGCCTGCGGCTAACATTACCGATTTACCCTGTGCTTGAAATTGTTTGGCTAGTTTACCAATGGTCGTTGTTTTACCTACGCCGTTAACACCAACCATCAACATAACAAAAGGCCCATCACTTTCAGGGATCTCTAATGGTTGACTAACCTTTTCAATTACCTTTTTTAACTCTATTTTCAATAATTCATATAATGCTTCTGCATCTTTCAACTGATTACGGTTAGCACTTTGCGTAAGCGAGTCGATAATTTTCATGGTGGTTTCAACACCCACATCTGCCATCAACAAGTGTGTTTCGAGCTCTTCGAACAAATCATCATCAATTTGTTTTCCTCTAAATAAGTCAAATAAACCGCCACCTAAGTTGTGGCGCGTTTTACTTAACCCTTGTTTTAGACGAGCAAAAAAGCCAAGTTTAACTTCTTGAGACGGCTCAGTAACTTTGGGTGCTGATGGTTCGCCTGCTTCTATAGCGATAGAAGTTGGAGACTCTTCTGACTGTATTTCCTTGAGTGCAAGCGGCTCTAGCTCTCTTTCCTTCGATGTGAACGGCTCTTCTGGCTCTGGCTCTGGCTCTGGCTCTGGCTCTGGCTCTGGCTCTGGCTCTGGCTCTGGCAGAATATCTTCAACCTGTGTTTCAACTTTTGCAACAACTTCATCAACGACTGTTTTGCTAGATGCTGAATCAGCATCAGACTCTTGCTCGACAGTAGTCTGCTCTGGTGAAGTATTGTCTGCTTCAACAACTTGATCTTTCTCATCCTGACCAAAACCTAACCAGGAAAACATACCTTTTTTCTTCTTCGACACTTTATTCGACCTAACTGTATTGATATATCTAAGCGAATTCAACTAATCGAACTGAAGGTTTCAGTTCGCTTGGATATCATTATGGTGTAAAATTGCCGCTATATTAGCATTAATAATGATAACTGTCAGTGATATGAATCAAGCTCGAAATCAACGAAACAAAAAGGCTACATCTGGTAGTATTCGTATTATTGCAGGTAAGCATAGAGGCAGAAAACTGCCCGTACTAATGGCTGAAGGTTTAAGACCAACCACAGACCGTGTAAAAGAAACCCTATTTAACTGGTTAATGCCATACATTCATGGTGCAACCTGCCTAGATTGTTTTGCGGGTGCTGGCAGTTTAGGCTTTGAGGCACTTTCTCGTGGTGCTGTAAGGGTTAACTTAATTGAGCTTAATAAAAATGCCGCGAAACAATTATTAGCTAACAAGCAGCTGCTTAAATCTGATGATGTTGTGGTATATAATGCCAATGTATTAGACTTTCTGAAAACTCAAACATCTATAGAATTTGACCTAGTTTTTATTGACCCTCCATTTAGACAGAACTTAATTTCACAAACCTGTGAATTATTAGAAAATGGTTGGTTAACCGAACAAGCGCTAATTTATGTAGAAATGGAGGCGGAAGGTAATCAACAACTGCCTAACAATTGGCAACTATTAAAAGAAAAAATTGCTGGGCAAGTAGCATATCGCTTATATCAACGCACTGAAAATAAACAATAATGATTAAACTTCATAAACTTGACGGTTATATTCAAACTATTTTACTTGCTGAGTATACTGATAAATTATTGCTTCTTGATGGTTGTTGCCGCGCTGACGTTTCACTAATCAAACACTTTATTATTGATATATTGCAGAGACCGTTAACCGATTTACACTTGGTTATTGTAACTCATATGCATCCTGATCACGCAGGTGCGGCTCATAAGCTAAGAAAAATAACAGGGTGCAAAATTGCTTGTGCCAATGTAGAAGGTCAATGGTATACCGGCTTTGGTGGTAAAATAAGACATATTACTGACTTGCTCTTAACACGCTGGGTAGCGAACAAAATAAAACAGCCTCAGCGTTGGTTATGGTATTCAAGCAAGTTATTACCAGACTACAAACTTAATGATAACGATAGCCTACCTGGTTTTGATGATTGGCAAGCTTTAGAAACTCAAGGTCATACTGATAGAGATTTATCATTACACCACCTGCCCAGTAATAGCGTTTATATTGCTGATTTAATCGTATCGACTAGAAAAGGTTTCATTCCTCCTTTCCCTGTGTCCTATCCTGATCGTTATCGTAGTTCATTGAAGAAAATAGCTAAGCTAAATGCAAAAAGTGTCATTCTTGCTCATGGCGGCGAAGTGGAGTTGTCTGAGCAAACATTTGAACAAGTTTTAGAAAAAACACCGACAGAACCCCAGACGCATTGGCGCGCAGTGAAAACAAAATTAAAACTAGTATTAAGCAAGTGATGAGTTTCGAAATAATTGCTTTCGCTACTCGCAGCTTGTTTAGTTTTATTTACTGTTTTTTTAGTCTTACTTAGGATTACGCTATCTCAATACCAAGATTAGAAAGCCCTTCTGCCAAGGCCATCTCTTTCGCTAGCTGACATGAGCGTTTATTTTCAGCAGCAAACTTGAGAAAATCAAACAATTCATATTGTGTCTCTTTCTCCCACACCCCCAAAGGATGCTCGTTTATATTGGCCGCCTGCACCTCGATTTCGCCTTCATCAATAAGTAACAGCTCGACATAATAGCTAACACTGTTATGAGATAAGCGACTGACGCTATTAATATCTTCATGGCTTTTATCTTCACCATTAGACTGGATAAGCTGCAATAAAGACATCATTGCCATACAAACATCTAGAGCGGGAAAAACACCAAAGAAGTCAAATGCTTCAGGATCAGGGGTTTGCTCTTCTAATTTATTTAACTGAGCATTAATATTGATTTTAGTTTGATTTTTTTTATCTAACCATTGCCATACTAAATCAAGTTGATTTCGTAGTACTGCATAGTCACCAAATTTACTGCTTTCACTAAACATTCGATAATTAGGTAGCATCCGCTCTAGTAATGCGCCAGCAAATGCAATTTGTTGCCAATGACTTAATTTTGCAAAGGGAAGATGTATGGCCAACTTGATTCTCGTTTATGATAATGGCAAGGAAGTCATTATAAACGAGGAATCATACCCAAGCTACCTCAAGGTATGAGTTTTATCTCCCTAGTGAAAATTAATTATTCCCTATTTCTCACTATTTTTAGTTAGCTGTTTTTGTGCATATTCAAACTTTAACCTGTATTCAGTGAGTTTACTTTCAACCTCGTCAATTTGCTCAAGAAGCTGTTCTTTTTTTTCATTATGTAGGGTAATCATTTCACTATTTTCATCACGCAAATATTTGATGGTTTCGCGCACTTGATCATTATCTTGCTCTTGTTTTTCTCGGCTAGCGTTAAAGCGGTTTAAAATATTTTCCTGTCCGTCTTGGGCTAATTTCACTTGTGATTTAAGTGAATCAACCTCTTTTTGATACAACTTAATATCTGATTGTTCAGTAATCAAATTGCCCGCTAATTCTTGGTTATTTTTCTCTAGCTGAGTAATTTGCTGTAGTGATGTTTCTTGGGCTTTTTGGTGCTTTTTTTCCTTAGCCGAATGATTTTTTTGCTCTTCTATTTGTTGTTCTTTCAACTTAACCTGTTGTTCATTTAATTGATTCAGTTCTTGTTTATAGTCTTGAGAAGTTTTTACCTGTTGCTTAATTTCACTCTCTAAGAAAGCTAACTTTTCTTGTTGCTCTTTTAGTGTGTTTTTCTGCTCATTAGACACGCTTTGAGCTTGTTGCAGTTGTTCAGTTATTTGCGAATTTTTTTGCTCAGCTTCCTGTTTTACATTGACTACTTGGTTGTTATGTTGCTCTTGAGTGCGTTCTAAATGGCTACTTGAAGCCTTCAATTGCTTATTCAACTCTGTGATTTGTTTTTTCTGTTCAATCAGTGTTGATGCTTGCAGTTCTTCGGTTTTTTGCCAAGTGTCTTCTGATTTTTGTAATTTCTCTTCACTGTTCTTTCGCTGTTTCTCAACAATATCTAAACGCTCTGTTAGCACTTGTTCTTGCTCGGAAAACACCGTTAAACTTTCATTAAGCGTTAATATTTTTTGCTGTAGTTCTGTTAATTCTTTTTCATTGGTGGCGATTTTAGTAAGCTGTACTTTATTTTGCTCACTAAAATCCGCTTGCGCTTGTTGCTTCTCTTTTTGACTTGAAATTTCTTGTTTCAAGTTGTCAATCGTGTGAAGTAAACTTGTGCTTTGTCCATCAAGCTCTGATTGTAAATTTTTCTGTTCGCTTGATAACTTTATTTGCTCTTCTGCTAAAGCGGCTTTAAGTATGGTGTTTTCGTGCTCTAAGCGCTCAATAGTTTCAGTAAAGTTAATTTTGTTTTGCGTTAACTCAACTTGAATTTTCTGCTCATCTGCTTGCTTATTTGCCAGTACTTCATCTAACTGATGCTTTATTTTACTCTTTTCTTGTTCTAATTGAGTAAATTTTTTCACCGAATCAACATCGTTTGCTTTCAATGCAGCCTGATTTTCTGCTTGTTTACTTTGTTCATCGGTCAACTGGGCTTTTAAACTGGTAATATTTTGTTCTAGTTGAATAATTTGATTAGAAAAATTTTTGCCTTTCTCAGATAGTTCTTTTTGACTAGTTTGATAGTTATTTTGTAAGGCGAGATAGGCAGGCTCTTGTTCTACATTGATTTTTCAGTTGAGTCTTTAGGCGTAGCGGCGCAAATAAGCTGAGTTAGCTTTTCTTCTATCTGAATATAAACATCACTTGCTAGGCTTTGTATTTGCTCTTCTTGTTCCTTGGAGAGCTTATCTTTTTCTGCCATTTTATTTTTACTCTCAAAGACTAATATTAATTAAATTAGCACAAGAAGACTGGTATCGAAATAAACAATTACAAATTTTTAGTGTTAAAAATAAAAAAAAGAAGAAAAATGCCTATTTATCTTGCTTAGTGAACTAATCACAAAGCACTGTTTTAATGACTCCTATATTGCACAATACTCCATTAAAATTAATTAGTATCAGTTTAATAACACATAGTCATTAAACACATAGGAATATTTTCTAGAATAGCGTTTACACAAAACTATTGCTTTTTTGACTTGTTTTTTGTTGCTATTAATGTGTATTCAACTATACATAAGGTATAAATTAATACATTGGGTATAAAGTAATATGGAAATAAACTAGACATGAAAATTGATTTAAAATCCCATCTTTTAAATTCGATACCTCGTTACTTAGATACATTAAAGACCAAAAATAAAATAATTTTTGGCTTTAGTATTCCATTAACGATGTTTGTTCTAATTTCGATTGCAGTACATTTCAATATACAACAACTAATCACAACCGCAAAATGGGTTAAGCATACTCAACAAGTAATATCAGATGCTCATCATTTAGAGAAGTTAATAGTTGATATGGAAACAGGAGAAAGAGGCTTTTTAATTACAGGTAAAGAAAATTTTTTAGAACCCTTTATTTCGTCGAGAATTATTTGGGATAGTAAAATCAGTGAATTGAAAATTCTTGTTTCCGACAATCCTTCACAAGTAGTTAAACTTCAAAAAATCGACGTAGCACAAAAAAAATGGTTAAGGGAAGCTGCCTTACCTGAAATTGAGGCTCGCAGAACAACAACAACAACAACAACAACAACAACAACAACAACAACAACAAACATAGATTCGGTTAAAAGGTTAGTAGAAAAAGAAATAGGAAAAAAAATTATCGATGAAATCAGAGCAATAACAATCGATTTTATCGCAATAGAAAAAAAATTAATGGCAAAAAGAACTATCGATGCAAGAAATGCTGCTGAGTCCACTAGTAGTGTTGTTATTTTCGGTGCTCTTCTCGCCTTAATTATCGCTTTCTTGATCGCCAGAAGCGTTTCTAGAAATATTACCTCTAAACTCGCACAGTTAGTTATATCAACGAACTTAATAAGCCAAGGAAACTATTCTACAAAATTGTCAATCACTTCTGTTGATGAATTTGGCACACTTTCACATGATTTCAATTTGATGGTCAATACAATAAAAAATTCAATTTTAGCAATGGAAAAAGCTGTTCATATAAAAGGTGAGTTTTTAGCTAATATGAGTCATGAAATCAGAACGCCAATGAATGGCGTTATAGGGATGTTAAACTTACTCATCAACAGTGAACTAACTAGCGAACAAATGCATCGAGTAAAGACTGCTAGTTCCAGTGCTAACGCTTTATTGACATTAATTAATGACATTTTAGATTTTTCAAAGATCGAAGCCGGTAAAGTAGAGTTAGAGAGTATTGATTTTAATCTGCGTAATTTATTTGGCGAGGTGGCCGAATCTTTTGCGCTTACAGCAGAAGATAAAAGCATAGAAATCATTCTCGATTTAGTTCAGGTTAATGCTTCTTCTATCAAATCAGATCCCAGTAGAATTAGACAAATCATTACTAACTTATTAAGCAATGCGATTAAATTTACCGAGCAAGGAGAAATACTGATAACCGTTTTCCTTGAGCCTGCAGAGGATGATGATGAACAATATACACTCAGCTGTAAAATTCAAGATACAGGTATTGGCATTCCCCAAGATAAAATAGCGACGCTCTTTGATGCCTTTAACCAAGTCGATGCCTCAACTACAAGAAAATATGGGGGCACAGGATTAGGGTTAGGTATTACTAAAAAGTTATGTCACCTATTAAATGGAGATATTGCGGTCTCAAGTGAAGTTGGCATTGGCAGCTGTTTTGCAATAAAAATACAGGTGGGTAAAAGTGATTTATCCTTGAAAGTTGTTCCTGAAAAAGATATTTCAACGTTAAATATTCTTGTTGTTGATAACAATTTGACTAACCTTGCAGTATTAAGCCGTCAATTAACTGTCTGGGGAGCCAAGGTAACACAAGCAAGCACTGGTAAAGAAGCCTTAGATATTTGCAATGAGTTTTATTCATCTCCTAGCCCTGTCCTATTTGATATTGCCATGCTAGATACGCATTTGCCCGATATGAATAGCTATGATTTAGTGAAAAAGATACGGTGTAATAAAAACTATGTTCAACTGAAATTAGTCTTGATGATAGCAATGGCCGAACAAAGTGATGCACTATTTTTCTCTAAACAAAGCATTAACAGCAACGTGCCTAAACCCATCACTACATTAGATTTATTCAAAACGTTATCGGTGTTAACAATTGGTGAATCGACAATAGAACAAACCGAACCTTCTGTAGCGGGTCATATTATCAACACGAAAAAAAAGGATAGCTCTCAAGCATCGACTCAAGAAAAGCAACAGGATTTAACACATCATTGGCCAACACAAACCCGAGTATTAATTGTAGAAGATAACAGAGTCAATCAAATGGTTGCCCTTGGGGTCTTAAAAAATTCAGGAATATTCGCTGACATTACAGCGAATGGTTTGGAAGCTATAGATAGTATAAAAAAAGCCACAAAGATTAAACCTTACACTCTTATTTTAATGGATTGTCAAATGCCGGAAATGGACGGCTATGAAGCAACGATAAAAATAAGAGCAGGGATCGCAGGTGTTGAAAACAGTAATATACCCATTCTTGCTATGACCGCCAATGCAATGCGGGGTGATAAAGAAAAATGCCTTGCTGCAGGTATGGATGATTACTTAACAAAACCGATAGAACCAGAAAAAGTGATAGAAATGCTAAGAAAATGGCTGCCTACTAAGGATATAGCTCAAAATGAACCCGTTAATGCAGAGGAGGAAACAATAGCAACTCAAGGTAATACTGACAATGACCTTGTCGTTTTTGATTATGAAGACATGGCCAAAAGACTGATGAACGACTCTGAGCTAATAAAATCTGTAGCTGAGATATTTTGTCAAGATCTGATTGAACAAATAGGTGAGCTTAAAATTAGTATAACAGACAATAATGTCACCCAAGCCGCAGCCATAATGCATAAAATAAAAGGGGCAGCAGCGAATGTTGGCGGTATAGCATTAAGTGCACTAGCACTTAACATGGAGCTTGCTGGCAAAGCCGGGAATATTGATGACATAAAAGAGAACATTGATCAACTTGAGCATGAATTCAACACCCTTAAAATAGCAATGGAGCAAACCATTTCATGAAATTACTCATTGCAGAAGATGATAAAACATCACGGCTAATTTTAAGATCTGTATGTACAAAGTGGGGTTACGATGTTGTTGCTGTAGAAGACGGTCAAGCGGCATGGGAATTAATGCAAGGCATTGATGTTCCTCAATTAATGATAATAGACTGGGAGATGCCGCGCATGAATGGTGTTGAACTTTGTCAACATATTCGTAAAAAATTCCCTGACAACCCTCCTTATATGATCTTACTAACTTCACGCAATGAAACACAAGATATAGTGGTAGGTCTAAAAGAGGGTGCAAACGACTACATTGCCAAGCCCTTTAATAATGATGAACTACAAGTGCGAATTTCAGTAGGAAGACGTGTTTTGCAATTACAAAACGAATTACATGAAACTAATGTAACCCTAAGTATTGAGCGATCAATTATTGAAAATATTATTCTTGCTATGAATGCTAGAGCACCATTTGATAATACTTCTCTTCGTTCTATACAAGCGCCAGTAGAAAAAAACTCAGGTGACATTTTATTCGCTGCACATTGCCCTGACGGTACACAACATCTGTTATTAGGTGATTTTACCGGTCATGGCATTACTGCTGCATTAGGAGGACCAATTGCCGCCGATGCTTTTTATGAAATGACCGCCAAGGGCCTTCCCTTGGTTGAGATTGGTAATGAAATTAACCGACATATGTGCTCAAAAATGCCTATTGGATTATTTCTAGCTGCAATACTGCTTGAAGTAAATCCCCAGCGAAACTCAATAAGGATATGGAATTGCGGAATGGAAGATATTTTATTTTTTCGAAAGGATAATTTTAGAGAGTGTATAAAGTCTAATCGACCAGCCCTAGGGATTATCAAAGAAAATTTAGATAATATGGTAGTTCTTGCCATACAAGCTAGCGATAAGTTATACGCCTACTCAGATGGTATAATTGAAACAACAAATCCAAATAATGAACTTTTTGGTCAAAAACGCTTAATTGCTAGCATTGTTAAAATGTTAGAATATGACAAAGATATAGAAGCAATTCAATCTGATACAGACCAGTTCAAGTGTGGAACTGACCAACTTGATGACCTTACCTTGGTAGAGCTAAGCATTTAGAAATGAGAACGATGTATGAAATTATTAGTTGCAGATGATAGCAAAGTTTCACGTATGATGTTGTCAGCCATTACTAAACAGTGGGGCTATGACGTTATACTGGCAGAAGATGGCGAACAAGCATGGCAAATAATGCAAGAAGATGATGCGCCACAGTTGTTATTACTTGATTGGGAAATGCCCAAAATGGATGGTATAGAAGTATGCGAACGTGTTATTGCTAAAAACCCTGAAAACCCTGCTTATATCGTACTGCTGACGTCAAGAACAAGCTCTGATGATATTGTTGAAGGCTTGAGCAAAGGCGCTAGTGATTATCTTTCCAAACCTTTTGACAGTGCTGAACTGCAAGTACGTTTGCAAGTAGGTAAACGTATGATAGAACTACAAGATAAATTGAATGCCACATTACGGGAATTAACGGAGTTAGCCAGTCATGATGGGCTAACTGGCTTGCTAAATCGTCGCGCTATCATGGAAGCCTTACCGAAAGAAGTTAAACGCGTTGAACGGCAAGAGCAAACGTTGTGCATTGGTATGTGCGATATTGATCACTTTAAAAAAATTAATGATACTTACGGGCACTTAGTAGGCGATGAAGTGTTAAAGGAAGTCACTAGGCGTATGGAAGATAGTTTGCGTGATTATGATTTATTAGGTCGTTATGGTGGCGAAGAGTTTCTGGTTATCACTCCTGTCGACAACGTTAAAAATGGAACCATGGTGTATCAACGTATCTGCCGAGCAGTATCGAACCAACCAATTGAAGTAGATGATTTGTCAATTACAGTCACAATTAGTTGCGGTGTTACAAGTTATTCGCCCGAAAATAACGAGAAAGATATTACTAAACTACTGGCTATGGCTGATGAAGCTCTCTATAAAGCAAAAGATGCTGGCCGTAATCAGGTAGTGTTATACCAAACGGAATAATAATCTCAAAATTACAAAATAGTAAAACAATAAAGGAGCTAAAAAGCTCCTTTTATATATTAAAATTTAGTTACAAAAAACTAGCTTTCATTAGCTGCTTCTTGGCTTACAGGAACAATTTGAACGCCTGATATTTTCACTTCTGATGCACGATTGCGCAATTGTACTAAATGGTTAACTTGCGATAGTGAACCTAACATTGAGTAAATTGGGACAAATAAACCACGCTTATGGAAATCAAGTACTTTATCGTCAGATAAGTTTTTGATTTTTTCTTCGTTAATGGTGAATATGCCTGTTAGTTTCTTTTTCTCACCGGTGCTTAACGTTATGTTTAACTCAAGTTCCTGAAGTAAGTCATTTTCCTGTAATTCTTTAATGAAATTCTCTGTCATTCTTTCATTGTCATACAAACGGCCTAATGCTTGTTGCACATTAGTAAGTACTTCAGACTCTTTACCATCATCTTCAAATAATGCTAAATCTTTGTCTTCGCCAATAAACTCGCTATCAAGATCGATACAGGCAGTTAATGTATTTTCTTTATCTGGATCTATACCTAATGAGAATGGAACCATTGAAATGCTTTGCGGCATTGATAGTGCAATCCATTTTTCATCTTCAAAAAATAAATTCTCACCCGCTTCTAATCCCAACATAGCGACACTACGAAAACGTTCAGAATCTGGATTTTTAACAAGAACTAGAGGAAAGCTTGCTGATGATTGAGCGTACTCTGCGGCAGAAACAGGGACAATGTGCTGCTCAGCTACGTGTGAAATATTGCGTGTATTTGCAAGTTTTAATTTTTGGTGTTGCTCTTTTCTTACTGGAACGATGTTCGCCATGATTTATTCTCTTTTTCGGTGCTTCTATTCTTACACTGCTTGAATATATGGGCACATTTTTATAATAATGTAATTGAATGAATTACTGCGTTCTTTTACTTTGTAAGTAAGTTATGGAGACAGCTGTTTTAGCTTTCAATGCTAAACTTAAAATAATTTATAAAAAAACGCCTTAAGAGCAAGAAATCTCAAAATGCTTGTTCAAAGCTGATGAGTAACTTATGATCACGATGTATTTTTACTATAAATTATTCTTTGAAAAACATAATGCCTATTAAGATATTTTTTTATTTCATGTTATTGGTGTTTTCAACATCCGTGAGTGCCAAACCTAAAATTTTGGTGCAACACCAACGTAGTGCTAAAAATTTAGCTGAAATAAAGGTAACTAACCAAACCGTTGAAACGTTAATTTGTTATGTTGCAATTGACGGCCATAAAATATATTTCCGCTTACAACCTCTACAACCTTCGCAGTGGTATAAAGCAACAGATATTCGATTAAATTACAGCAATTTTAGTACTTGGTGTGACTATTTATATTTGCACCCTAAATATAAGCCAAGGAAAAAATAATACTTGATACCAAATTAATTAAATTATTTTTTCAAGCCTATCACTTCATACTCACCATTAACGTTCAGTTTTACTACCACAGGGGTATTGGATTCATTTTTCCAGTACCAACCATGAGATCCCGCAAAAGGGGCAGTAAAACTGCCTTTCATTTCTGTTAACGTTGCAATTGCGTAACTTTCAAAATATCCCGTAGTATCTCCCTCTGGCTCTCCATGTAAATCAAAATAAAGAGGTTCACCATCAGTCTGCCATTCATACGTCATTTTTTTAAATTTTTGCATTGAAAATTTAAACTCAACACCTCGTCCTGCAGGAACGATAACGTCAACACTATCAGACATTTGTGTGAAATCTATTTTACTGGTATTTTCAACTTCAGAGATTGCTAGCGCTGTTAACCCAAGCTTTTCACCAATCCCTGTTGGATCAATATTGTATTCTGCCGGCAAAATAATACTGACCACAGCTAATGCCGCGATGATTAAAGCGATAACCGTAGATTTAATCAAAGCGGTTGTTGATAAAGTGTGTTGCATGTTTACATCTCTTTAATTAATAAAATAGCCCGTTAACTGAAAACTAATCAGTATAAAACCTGCACTCATCAACAGGGTATTTGCTGTTGTAGAGAACAAGTTAAATGTGTGATGTTTCCGCCAAAAACTAAAAATAAGTAAAATAAAAATTAGTGCGCAAAATTGCCCAAGCTCTACACCTAAATTAAAGGCGATTAAATTGATAAATAAACCGTCTTGTGGCAATTGAAATTCTTGTAATTTAGTCGCCAAACCAAAACCATGAAACAAGCCAAAAATAAGTACCGCCGCTTTAGGATTTGGACTATAGCCTAAAGTTCGTTTAAAGCCGCCTAAGTTATCAAACCCTTTATAAACAACTGATAACCCGATGATGGCATCAATTAAGTAAGCATTTACTTGTAGATCCCAAAGCACACCTAATAGCAAAGTTAAGCTGTGACCTAAGGTGAACATACTGACATAAAGTAGAATGTCTCTACTCTTATACAAAAAGAAAATCACGCCAACTAAAAAAAGCAGGTGATCATAGCCAGTGACCATATGTTTGGCCCCAATGTACATAAAAGCAATGAATTGCACACCAGTATTATTCAATAAAAAATGTCGTGTGCTTTCATCGACACCATGAGCCATGAGTTCAAAAGGCATTAAGCTTATTAAGCTCAAGAAAAGTATGGATAATAATTGGCGATATGTATGTTTTGTCATTAATAAATCCGTCGTTATTAATTTGGCGCTTCATTATCAAATGAGACTTTACGAATAAGCTCATGAAAATACTGAATGCCCTCAACATAGTCTTCTATTTTTATATGTTCATCTATGCCATGTATGGTTTTTTGTACGTCAGGTGTAAGCTTAATCATTAAAAAACGATATACAGAATCTGTTAATGGATAAAAATATTTAGAATCAGTTCCTCCCATCACTAGGTAAGGAGCAACTAAAGTATCCGGTTCAAACTCACGAATCGTTTGAGAAATCCATTTATATCCCATTGAATCAGTGCCTGATACTTTCGATGGATTATTATTCATAAAAACTTCAAAGCCTACTCTTTCATCATTTACTATACTTTTAACCTTAGCTAATACAGTTTCCCAAGTTTCACCTGGCAATATTCTAAAATTAACAACCACGCTTGCTTTAGTAGGCAAAATATTAGATTTACTACTGCCTTTCATCATTGTTACTGCCGTTGTTGTGCGCAGACCAGCGGCTTTACTTTGATCTGCCAACAACTTTTTCTTAATCAACGGCGCGGTTAACCATTGGTTCGCCATAGCAAAACGTGTTTTAAAGTCAGCATAGCTTCCTATCGCATCAAACGTTAAATTAGTATATCGAAGCGTTGGAGTAAATTTATTTTGTTCAAGTTTTACAATAGCAGCGGCTAAAATTCCCGGGCCAGTATTTTCTGGCGGCATAGAAGAGTGCCCCCCAGGTCGCTCAGCTATCAAACGAATATTCATAAAGCCTTTTTCGGCAATACCTATGATGCCTACTGACTGCGATACATTGTTAATAAAGCCTTTTAAGATTGCCCCACCTTCATCTAACACAAATTCAAAATTTACACCTTGTTGTATAAAGTATTCAGCAATGTTTTTAGCGCCTTGGCTTCCACCAATTTCTTCATCATGTCCAAAAGCAAAATAAAGGGTACGTTTGGGCTGTTTGCCTTCTTTAAGGCTAAGCTCCATCGCTTCCATCAGCGCCATAACTGTCGCTTTATCATCTAAAGCTCCACGTCCCCATATTTTTCCTTGGTCAATAACGCCGGCGAAGGCATCATGAGACCATTTATCTTTCGTTTCTTGATCAACAGGCACTACATCCATATGCCCCATAAACAAGGCTGGCTTTAAAGCAGAGTCACTTCCTTGAAATTTATAAATTAAAGAGTATTCATTGATAATTTTACGCTCAGCCAATTGATGTACATTAGGAAAACTGACTTGCAGATGTTGATGAAAGGCTAAAAAAGGCTCGGGTATAACGGGTGCTGGATAATCTCGAGAGATGGTCGCTATTTGTATCGCTTTAGAAAAGTTAGCAAGCACTTTTTCCTGGTCAACAACGACACGATTTGTTTGTTTTACTGGGTGGAATTGTTGGTCAACATATAAAGTATTTGCTCTGTATGCACCAAATATAATGGCTATTACAACAATAATGCTAATTGAGGTTATTATTTTTTTCATTTGATACTCAACGTGTTAACAAGGAGTATAACGATAGCACAATATATTTATTAAATATGTGTAAGCATTGCTATCAATAATAAATTAAACAAGTCAACAACTGAGATTGATAACCTTGAGAGCTTCATGAACACTCTACTCTCAAGGATATGCAGGACAAACTGAATGATAATGTACCTACAATAAAATTTACGTCGTAGCGCTCTCATCCATATTATATTATTGAATAAACCTTTGCTTTATTAACGCCTTCTAGGCTTTGATGGGCGAGGTCTTGGCGCACTTGGCCTTTCTCTTCTTGGTGGTTTTACAACCACAATATTGGTGTGATGATGGCCTCTAGGCCCATAATACATAGGATATCCAGCCCCCATGCCCATTCCATAGCTAACTGAGCCACTCACACTCGTATTTTCGCAACCACTCATTGTTAGACAAAGAAACAAAATGGTAGATGAAGATAAAACTAGTTTCATTATTCGCTCTCCTGCTCAGTTAAGCCTAACAGAGCCCCGCTAGGATCGGAGATTATAGCTAACTGATTGCTTTCATCTGCCTTGTAGATTACTTCAGCACCATTTTCTATGGCTTTGTCCAATGTTGAAGTTAGGTTGTCAACTTCAATAAAATTTACCCAACGATCTCTTTGTTCAAAAGAGTCTGGTAATTCTACAATACTTGCCCGAACTTCTCCCTGCTGAGCTAAATAATAATGCTGTTTACTTTCCCCAATATCTTCTATGTTATAATCAAAACTATGTTGATAGAATGTTGCGGCCTTAGTCGTATCGACACTAAAAAGCTGCGCCCAATTCCATTTGTTACTAATTTTTTTATGATTTTCATTTATTTTATCAAGTTCAAGTAATGCAACGATACCACCTTGTGGATCAGCAATTACCGCTCTTTTACCGTAGTATTTAAAATCATGCGGTTTAAGTATTACCGTTGCTTTTTTATCAACAGCTTTTGTAACAACCTTTTGAATGTTTTTAGTGGTAAAACTTCCAATCCAAAGTGCACTTTCCGTTTGATTTCTTTGTGCCGGTCTTGATATAACACCCGCTATAGGCTCAACGCCATCAAAAAATATATGATACCGAGTATTATCTTTACCAAACTTTTTTGTAGTCCAACCAAACGTTTTATTATAAAAATCTATCGATGCATTTACATCGCTACTATATAAATCACCCCAAACAAGTTTTCCCTGCATCTCTTGTTCAATAGCTTGCTCTGCAGTCGAATTACTTTGTTCTGCAAAGATTGATTGGCTAGACAATAACAGCGGAAAAAATAAGGATAGGTAATATTTACTTTTAATTTTCATCATTCAACGTCCTTTTATTATAATTTTTTATGGGCAAAATATTAGTAATTATTTTTACATAACCCTTATAAATTAGATAGTTAAAAATCAACTTCTCTATGGCTTCTGGTCGATTCATTATTTCAATTGGTATTACGGATATTTTTTCTAAAATTGCTCTATAAATCTTAATGTTAAGGTAAAAACATCCCCAGGCCATCGAGCTGAAAAATAATTTCCATCTTGTACTACCCACGCTGGCTTAGCATCTTTTACACTATCTCTTAATACACCTGAAGTTTTCATTGCATAATAAGGCATATCTTTAGGAACATCTAAAAAGTCACTTTCGTGTTTCAACGCTCGTTTTATTTCTTGCTCTACACCCCAATAACCTTTGGGTTCATCGTTTGATTCTAGGTACGTTCGATAATAACTTGCATCCCAAAAACGTGCGAAATATTTAGTTAACTTCCAAGCAGAATTTTCTAATGCCCATGTAAGTGCCGTTGTTTTTTTACCATATAAAACTGATTTTTGTGTTGATGGTGAAATAGCGCGAGCAGCAACTAGCACACCATGACACACCGCGGCAATTGGTTTATGTTGAGCGTTTTGTTCTGAATTGTTTCTGTTGCTAGCATTAAAGCTCTTATCTTCAAAAAATGCTGCAACAAAAGCTTGTAATGTTTTACTTTCTAAATAGGGTTTTATGCCTTGAGCATGACCACCAGGTAAAATTAAGCCATCAAAATTTTCAACTTTAAGCGCGGCATAACTGCACGGGTTTTGAAAATGGCTGTCATTAACCAGTGCTTGATGGGCATTACGTGCCGCTTTATTTGCTCGTAATAATAAACCGATTAAGCGAACTTTTTTTATAACCGGTAACCATCCCCAAACATCAAGTCCTTCACCTGAAAGCATCATTTCATCAGCTTGCGCTTTATTACCATCAGGCGTTGCAAATAGCACAGTAAAGCCATGCTGACGTAACAGTTGCCAAGGAATAGCAACTTCAGAAGGATCAAAGTCGTTATTGGGTAGAGGAATTATAATTTTTTTGCTTGTCATGGTTATTTCTCTTTAATAACTTTTATTCGGAGCAAATATTACTCACTAATGAGGTTTTGCTGACAACCTAAATTAATGACACCATCATCACTGTATATGCGAGCTTCTATTTTGTCATTTATTTTTAAATACTTAAGGCTTTTACCTTGAATTTTTTTAAATAGTGGCCAACGTATTGATTCTGGTAACAATGAGAATAACTTTACCACTATTGGCGCAGGAATTTGCAGTGCACAACCACTTGGCGTACCTGTTAAAACCAAATCGCCAATGTCTAAATCAGAAAAACTTGATAATTCCGCCAGCGTTTCGGCAGGTTTAAATACCAAATTTTTTGTATTATCCTTTTGCCTTATTTCACCATTTACTTTAAGTTCTAAATTAAGCTGAGTTACCTTATCAATATTACTTTCATCAATTAAGTAAAGATACGGTCCTACGGGGCAAAAAGTTCGATAACTTTTACCTTTAAAAAATTGAGTTTGTGAAATTTGCACTTCCCGCGCTGATACATCATTGCCTATAACTATCGCACCAATATAATCACTAAGATTTTCATTATTAATATCAGTTTTCTTGTCAATAACACTGCCCATCACAAGGCCTAATTCTATTTCATAGTCAAGTAAGCTTACATGCTTGGGCTTTATTATATGTTCTTGAGCGGAGCAAATAGCTGCTGAAGATTTATTGAAAAACATATTATAGTTTTGCTTGTCAGGGTTCATGCCTGATTCGATCATATGCTGGCGGTAATTAGCACCTTGGCAAATCACCCGTTTATTGCCAATGACAGGGCTAAGAATTGTTACTTCTGCGTATTGCACCTTAGTTAGTTGTGTTATTTCATCAACTGAATAATTAATGATCATCTTTTTATCATTCAACATTTCAGCCGTTGTTTTATAGTAATTGGGTAAGATGTGAATAATGTTATCTCTCTCAACGATGCCCCAATATTTTTGCCCTGAAAACTCAAAATGTGCAATGTGAAGCGACATATCAATCACCAAATTTATTATTTTTATGATTATCCACTTTAACGTTGAAAAGGTGGAGTTGACACTATTTGCTATATTATTTTTAACACGTTGAACAACACTATCTGCAAGATCAAAAATAGTTAAGTAATTTCTATTTATAAAAAGTATGCATTAGAGAGCCTAAGCGATATGATCCGACAAATAATCAACCAGTAATCTTATTTTTGGTGACAAATGTCGATTATGAGGATAAACAGCCCATATTCCCTCATCAGGCTCTCTATAATTATCTAACAAGGTAATTAGTTCGCCGTTTTGAAGGTAGTGCTGAACATAATAATCAGGCAACTGTACAATTCCCAGCCCCTTCAACGACGCATCTACTAGGCTATAACCGCTGTTATAACGTAGCCTTCCAGTTACACGGATGTTTTTTTCTTTCCCTGCATCTCTAAAATGCCAGTAATCTAACGTTCCAAGCAGGCAACTGTGTTTATTAAGTTCAGATAAGGAGTGAGGTATACCAAATTTATTTAGATAAGCAGGTGATGCACAAACATAATTTGTTCTCTTGCCTAATTTTTTTGCCATCATAGTCGAATCAGCTAACCTGCCAAGGCGGATAGCCAAATCATAACCTTCTTCAATTAAATCGACTGTTTGATTACTGAGGTTCGCATAGACTTCCACATCACCATATATCTTCATAAAATCATTTACCAAGGGCATTATTTGTTGCTCACCATAAGTTATTGGTGCTGTCAGTTTGATTTTACCGTGAGGCTTTGATTGTAAGTTAGTAATAGCGCGTTCTGCTTCATCTAGACCATCAAGCACACTGCGACAGTGTTGAAAAAAAACACGCCCTTCTTCCGTTAGTGAGACTTTACGAGTGGTTCGATAAAACAGTTTTGTGTCAAGGCGCTTTTCTAACGCACTCACCTGACGGCTTACCTGGGCAGTAGAGATTATCATTTTCTTTGCTGCTTGAGTGAAGCTCTCTGTTTCTGCAACATTGACAAATTCGCTAATGCCTTCCCACTGCATGATTGTTACCTGTGTGTAAAAGTGATTTTCATAATCAGCATATTATCATCTCTGAAGAAACAAATATAATAGACTACTATCTAAAGAGTGAATTTTTATCAATTAAACAACTATTAACTAAACCATGAGAATCAATATGTCAGATCAATTTATTAAATCAAAAGCCGCTATTGCTTGGGGACCTAAACAACCTTTGTCTATCGAAGAAGTTGATGTAATGCTGCCCCGTAAAGGAGAGGTATTAGTTAAGGTTGTTGCATCAGGTGTATGCCACACTGATGCTTTTACCTTATCGGGAGATGATCCAGAAGGTATTTTTCCAGTTATTTTAGGTCACGAAGGTGGTGGTATTGTTGAACAGATTGGTGAAGGAGTCACCAGTGTTCAAGTTGGCGACCATGTTATCCCGTTATACACACCAGAGTGTGGTGAATGTAAATTTTGCTTGTCAGGTAAAACCAACCTTTGTCAGAAAATTCGTGAAACTCAAGGGAAGGGTTTGATGCCTGATGGCACCACACGTTTTTATAAAGACGGACAGCCAATTTTTCATTATATGGGTTGTTCAACATTTTCTGAATACACGGTATTACCAGAGATATCTTTAGCAAAAGTCAACAAAGATGCGCCACTCGAAGAAGTATGTTTACTCGGTTGTGGTGTTACTACTGGGATGGGCGCAGTGATGAACACAGCTAAAGTTGAAGAAGGCGCAACCGTTGCCATCTTTGGCCTTGGTGGTATTGGCCTTTCAGCGGTTATTGGCGCAACCATGGCAAAAGCAAGTCGTATTATTGTTATTGATATTAACGAAAGTAAATTTGAGTTGGCGGAAAAATTAGGTGCAACTGATTTTATTAACCCTAAAGATTACGATAAACCTATTCAAGATGTCATCGTTGAATTAACCGATGGTGGTGTTGATTACTCGTTTGAATGTATTGGTAACGTCAACTTAATGCGATCTGCATTAGAGTGCTGTCACAAAGGCTGGGGGGAATCAATAATCATAGGTGTTGCAGGCGCTGGTCAAGAAATTTCAACTCGTCCGTTTCAATTAGTTACTGGTCGTGTATGGCGTGGTACTGCTTTTGGTGGCGTAAAAGGTCGCACTGAATTACCTGATTATGTAGAACGTTATTTACAAGGTGAATTCAAATTAAGTGACTTTATTACTCATACTATGTGTTTGGAAGATATAAATGAGTCATTTGAATTGATGCATAAAGGCGAAAGTATTCGCAGTGTTATTCATTTTGATAAGTCATAAAGGTGGCGAAATGACTATTGAAAACTTAAGCATAAACAAAAGCTTTGGTGGATGGAATAAGCAATATAGCCATTCCTCCAAAGCATTAAGCTGCAACATGAGATTTGCTATCTACTTGCCACCGCAGGCATCAAACGGCGAAAAAGTTTCTGTTCTATACTGGCTTTCAGGTCTTACCTGCACTGATGAAAATTTTATGCAAAAATCGGGCGCTCAGCGGATAGCTGCAGAACTGGGCATTGCCATTGTTGCCCCAGATACTAGCCCTCGCGGGGATGAAGTAGCCGATGATGAAGGTTATGATTTAGGGCAAGGTGCTGGTTTTTATGTGAATGCTACTCAAGCTCCATGGAATCGTCATTATCACATGTATGATTATGTGGTTAACGAGCTACCTAAACTTATAGAGTCCACTTTTCCGGTATCGAATAAACGGGCAATAGCCGGACATTCGATGGGTGGTCATGGAGCGCTGACCATAGCAATGCTAAATCCTGATCGTTATAGCTCAATGTCGGCATTTAGCCCGATCTGTAATCCTGTAAATTGTCCTTGGGGGCAAAAAGCTTTTACCGCCTATCTAGGTACAGACAAAGCAACTTGGCGCAACCATGATGCCAGTGAACTAATGCGACAGGCCCAGCAGTTTGTTCCTGCAAGAGTGGATCAAGGTGGAGGTGATGATTTTCTGGTAGAGCAGTTAAAGCCAGAATCATTAAAGGCCGCAGCAAAAGTCAGTAGTTACCCGCTGGACTTGCACCTTCACGAAGGTTTTGATCACAGCTATTACTTTATCGCGAGCTTTATTGAAGAGCATTTGCGCTTCCATGCGATTCACCTAAACCAGTAACCTACCCGAGAGTTTTGTCAAATAAGATAAAAGCAGTTAATTTGATTTGTTCTTATTTAGCTGCTTCATCGCAACAGGCATAACAATATAAGAAATAATTGGGACAATAATTGCCACCACAATACACACTTGTAAAATTTTACTTGCAGGCAAATACGGTTCAACCCATTGTGGGATAAAATAGACTAAAGGTACTAGCGCAAAATAATTAATTAGTGCTATTAAGTGTTTGTTTGGTGGCGTCATTAGCGGATCCTTACAATAATCATCATGTTGAATTACTGTTTGCTAATCACAACGATTTCAACGTCATTGTTGGCTGTTATTTCTGCTTTATAAAGTCGAATTAAATCGCCATCTTCTGAACTAAAAATATTATTTTCATCGATGAATTCGGCATTACCTTTACTAACATAGGCTAAAATTTCATCATTAAATTTAATGCTTTCACCTGACGCTAATCGCACAACATCTATCGTTGTTTTGCTGCCAAAAGTTTTATTTTGGCTTTTTTGTCCACCATAAATACGAGTGACACCATTTGCTTTTAACGTGTAATGTTTATATCCCGCCTGTTGCCCTGATTCTTCAGGCAATACCCATAGCTGCAACATGCGATTTTTTGTAGTGTCAGGGTTAACCTCATTATGAGAAAAACCCTCACCTCCTGCACGTTGCACCTGTACTTCTCCAGCAAGTAAACTTTGTCCGTGCTCTAAAGAGCCTTCGTGACTTACACGGCCTGCCATCATTATTGAAATTACATCAATTTCTTTATGTGGATGCATGTGTGTTTCACCATGCGGATTAAATTGTGCATCGGCTAAGTAAACAAAGTTACCGATGCCATCAAAAGTATTCACGGCTTTGCTGCTGCCAAAAACACGACGGTCAGTCACTAATCGGTGCTCGGTCAAACCGGCAAAGCCACCTAAGGGTAAGGATTTTCTACTAAGTACTTGCATATTCTGCTCCGTTTATTAAATTCTGTAATTTGCTTTTGTGACAACCATATTAAGCCACGCTCTCTGTTTGATAAACACGCATTTATTGATATGATAATTCCATATTCAACAACAATGAGAACTAAGAATTTGGAACACGACTTAAATGACATGATGGTATTCTTAGCCGTTGTTGAAACGGGCAGTTTTACACTGGCCGCCGACAGACTAGGCATCCCAAAAGCTAATGTTAGCCGGAAAGTATCGCGTTTGGAGCAAAAGCTAACCGTTACTTTGTTAGAGCGTTCTACTCGCTCACAACATTTAACAGAAGCAGGCAGTCGCTATTTAATACATTGCAAACGCATTCATGAAGAATTAGATCTAGCGACTGCATCCGTCTCGGAAATATTGCATAGTTATAAAGGTGAGATAAAGGTTGGTGCTTCTGTGGCCTCTGGGCAACAAATTTTAAGACCTGCTCTTGCTAAATTTATGCATCAATATCCTGAACTAAAAGTACAGCTAAACCTAGTAAATCAACGGGTAGATTTTATTGAAGAAGGTTTTGATGTAGTGATACGTATTGGGCAGCTAAATGACTCAATGTTAATCGCTAAAAAGCTTGGCACAATTACACGAAGGTTATTCGCTAGCCCTGCTTATCTAGCCCAACACGGTGAACCAAAAGTAGCAGAGCAATTAGTAGAGCACCAATTACTTGTTATGAACCCAACCAACAACGACCCTAAATTGAGCCTAGTTTCAACACAAGGCGAAAGCTTTACCGTAAATTGCAAACCCAGATTATTGGTTGATGACTTTGCCATTCTTAAGCAATGCCTTATTAACGGCTTAGGCATTGCTGTGTTGCCCGATTATATGAGCCAAGAAGAAGTAATGACAGGAAAATTGGTTAATATATTATCGAATTGGGGTGTGGAACAATTAGATGTCTATGCACTCTATCCACGCCATCGAGCCAAAATCCCAAAGGTTAAGGCTTTTCTTAGTTTTGTAGTTCAACTCTATGGTGAAGCGCTAAAATATGAATATCTTCCTGAATAATAATAGCGTCATAATTTTATCATAGGTAGATTGATTTTATGCTAGCGATTAGAACTTGATTCTTCTCATTATCGTAGTCACTGTACCATTAATAGCGTAAGATTTAGAGTTCTTATACCCAAACCACTTCAGGAATATTATCTAATTAATGGTTTTGATAATTGCGACCTACTTTAACACTACAACACTTTGTTTTTATCAAAAAATCAAACTGTTAGTATGTGTTTTGGTATTTTTAGTCTTATCATATGATGCTAATGCAAGTAATTTAAAGGCGACACTAAATGGTGAATTGCCCAAGGCCGTTGAAAAAAATATTCTCTCCTATTTAGGCAAATTACCAGAGACAGAGTTAGAGCGTTCAGCCTTTATCTATTCAGCTAAGGACAATGCATACAAGGCACTACAATCCTTAGGTTATTATCAAGCTGACATAATTGCTGTTGTTGAAAAAGATCCCTGGCAACTTATTCTAACCATTACTTTACATGAACCAACGATAATTAATAATATCAATTTTCAGGTTGACGGTGAGGCAAAATATGACCATGCTTTTATCGCCTTAATGAATAATCATGATATGCAACAGGGTGATAAACTTCATCATGGCAAGTATGAAACGCTAAAATCTGATTTACTGTCGTTAGCATTACAGCGAGGGTATTTTAACGGCATATTGATTGATAGTAACATAACAATTAAAGAAGGCTATCGCTTAGCAGACATCACAATAAGTTATGATAGCGGGCCTCGATATCGATTTGGTAAGATTATATTCGATGATTTTGACCTTGACCCTGCGTTATTTTCAAGCTTAATACCCTTTAAAACTGGTGCATATTACAGCACCAAGGCCTTCCATCAGTTACAACATCAACTACAATCTACTCAATATTTTAGCAGTGTTATTGCGGCTCCTGCAGATAAAATAGAAGATAGAAAAAACAATCAATATACCATTCCTATCAATGTTTCATTGACTCCAGCAAAAAGTCACCTATTTGATTTTGGTGTTGGTTATGCCACAGATACCCAATTTCGCCTATCCGCGGGTTGGCGTACTCCGCTCATCAATAAATATGGGCATTTTCAAGAAACTAAATATGAATATTCTCCCAAAAATCCCACTGGAAGGTTTATTTATAGTATTCCATTGAGCCATCCCTCAGAAGATTTGTTACAGTTTAAAGTAACCATTGAAAATGAAGATTATGCAGATTTAACAACAAAATTTTATTCCGCTCAGATCGCGCGAGTAATCAGTAAGAATAATTGGAATAGACAAATCTATACAAGATTTCATCAAGAAGCATGGACGTATGATCTTGATGAAAACAAGCCTAATATTATTTGGTCTGAAGAAGATAATGTTCAGTACATTATTCCCGGTATTACTTGGTCTAGAACAATTCGTGAGGGCAGTGCTTTAGATCCAAGTGCTGGTTTTCGACAAACTTATAATATCGAAGGTGCGCATTTAAATGCAGGTTCCGACAATAGCTTTTTTAGAGTTCACGGGCGATGGAACTTCATTACCACGTTAAAACCTAAGCATAGACTAGTTACTCGTGCTGAATTAGGGGCTATTTATATTGATAGAGATGCACAATTAGCACCTTCATTGCGCTTTTATGCTGGTGGTGACCAAAGTATTCGTGGTTTTGCTTATCAATCGATAGGCGCGACTATTCCGTCGTCATCAGATCCTAATGAAGAGGATTCGATTGTTGTAGGCGGAACGCGTCTAATGGTGGCAAGTATTGAGTATCAATATTATCTCAACAAAAAATGGCGACTTGCGTTGTTTTCTGATGCGGGTAATGTTGCCAACAAAGGTGAATTTGAACCGGTATATTCTTTTGGAACAGGTATACATTATATGTCCCCTGTCGGGGCGGTAAAATTTGATCTTGCTTATGGTATTGATGACGATGATAAGGATTGGCGTATTCATATTAATTTAGGAGCTGAATTATGATGTGGCGCCGATTTACGCTGATATTCGCCAAATACCTGGCGATTTTTCTTATCCTACTAACACTGTTGTTAACTACCCCATGGGGTACTCGACTCACCCTTGCCTTACTCAATAACCTTGATAGTTTAGCTGTTAATTATAAAAGTGGATCATTAATTCGAGACATTGAATTAAGCAAGTTTCATTTGCAACTAGATAAGCTTGATATTGTTATCAACGGGTTATCAGCAGAGTTTGATTTTTCTTGTGCATTGAAAAAAACACTGTGTATCAAGTCGGCAAAGGCCGATTATTTCTCTTTGCGGTATTTGACAAACAAGGAGGTTATTAACCAAGCAGAAGGGGAAAATATTGCAGATCATTCATTGTTTGAAATGCCATTCTCTATTAAAGCCACCTCTGTAGAAATAAACAAAAGTCACTTGAAAATCAATGACACTGAATTCTCTATTGGCCAATTAGTGACACAGCTGGCGATAGATAAAAGTGAGTTTAACATTTTGCAACCTGCGGTAAAACAATTGACAGTTTCACTCTCAGCTAACGACTCAACAACACCTACCCTCAGTCAGGTAACAACGAATTCGTTAGGTGGTACCTTTGCTCAATTACCTGAAATTGATTTACCCATCGCACTCATTATTGAGAAATTGCATGTTGATGACATTGTTATCGAGACAAAAACTAGCAAAGAACCCCCCGAGCAACTGTGGCAATCAACCAATAATCGACTCAGTGGAACATGGGTACATACTGAGATCAGCATTGGTCAACTTCAAACCACAACATCCTCTTTTTCAATAAGCCAATTTGTCGCTGATGCCAAGTTACAGCCGCCATACCAAATAGATACCCAATTCGTTAGCTATCTTAAAAATATTCCATGGTGGCCTGAGATAGCTAGCTCTACTCAACAATTTTCATTACAAGGTTCTTTTGCAAGCTTAGCTTTTGATATAAAAAGCAAGGGCAACCTAACACTTACGAGCCAGGGTGCAGTGAATTTATTTGATAGAGATATGCCATTTAACATCTCCATGGCCGCAAAGAAAATTCCAATGCCCTTGTCTTTAGCGCATTACGCAAGCCCCTCATCGTTATCTTTCATGCTGTCAGGAAATCTAAAGGAGCAAGCCATTGAATTAACAAGTCAGTTAAATAGTTATGGCTACAATAATGCACAGATAAAAGTATCAGCAAGTCACCAACAAGGCCATTTCAGCATTGATGAATTACTATTTGAAGATAATGATTCAGCGAGTCAACTAAATTTACAGGGTGAGGTAACTATGCTGCCGTCTGACATTAGTTGGCAATTATCGGCAAACTCAACTGGAATTTCTTTACCGAAAATAGACTTACAAGATTTGACTGCGTTGGTTGGAAACCGCGAGCAAATAGAGACCCTGAATTTAAACCTTCCTAATTCGTTCACAGGGCGATTACAAGGAAATATAACTAGCACTGGTGCATGGTCTGAAAAGCAATGGGGAATTTCAATAAGTGATACAGACATTTCAGGCAAGGTAAATAATTCCAATCTTAATATTAAAGGTGATATTGGCTTAAATCAGACCGGTCATCTAAAGCCGGGAAAACTGTTTGTTGCTTTTAATGATAGTGAACTAACACTGCAAACTGCTGGTGATTCTTTTTGGGATGTTAATGGTCATGTATCTATCGGTAATCTTAATCAATGGTATCACGGTGTAAATGGCGCTTTTACCAGTGACTTTTCAGTAACCGGAGAGAAAGACAATCCTGTCATTCAATTAAAGAGTCGGGCCACTAAACTAAACTGGGGGCATTGGTACAGCGATACCTTGAAAATCGATGGGGTTTATCAACCAATGAATGACCATAAAATTCAATTAACGCTGAATAACAACCAATTGAAATTGGTGAATGAAAATAGGATTGTTAGTATTGATGGTTTCAACTTTAACGTGACAGGTGACGCTAATCAGCACCTTGTAGAGTCTCGTTGGTTAGGGGACTTTGCCGGACAACTTATCTTAACTGGCCAATGGAATGACACGTTTACTCATTGGCAGAGTTCAGTGGAAGAAAGTACCTTAACTTATAAAAATACTATCCTGAAAAATGATAAAGCTTTTGCTTTAAATGTTGATTTGGCCAATTACCACAGTGCAATTGGAAGCCATTGCTGGCAAGGAACGGGTGTAAGTGCTTGCTTACCAGATGAGGCCATCATTGGAGAATCTGGGAATATAACGGTTAAATTAAATGTCGATCTTTCTGCTATTGACGAACTATTATTGCCAAAAGATATTGAATTAATAAGCCAAGTCTATGGTGATATCAATGCAAAATGGTCGCCGCAACAGTCAATTAGAGCAAACGCATATTTTGAATTGTCATCAGGTTATATCAAAGTCAGTGACGATTTCAGTGAGCATCAACTTTCACAATGGTCGCAAGGGGAATTTTCTTTTGCTATTGATGAACAGTGGTTTACCAGCAAACTGCTGTTAACTGGTACAGACGATAAAACCCTCATGCATATCAATTCAACTATTGAGCTTATTGATGATTATCCTGTTGATGCTCAAATAGTACTTAATCAATTCAACTTGCAACCGTTTCAGTCAATTTTGGCTGAAGTGCTTAATTTACAAGGTAGCATAACAGCAAATATAGCTATTGATGGAATGCTTGGCTCACCTTTGATTAATGGCGGAATAACACTAGATAAAGGGAAGGTACGTTTAAGTCAAAATGCAAACACCTTTGATAATATTTCCAGCACACTCACCATTGAAAATAATCAGGCAATTTTATCGGGCAACTTCTTCCTAGAAGATAGCGAGGCCAATTTATCAGGTAATATATCATGGCAAGATAGCTTAACTATGAACGTAGACTTGAAAGCAGATGCTTTGCCATTGGTTTTTCCGCCACAATTGGTGATGAGTATATCGCCAAGCTTGAACTTCTCTCTTAAAGAAAAAGCGTTAACCATTAGTGGAAATATCGATGTATTAGACGGCAGTTATAATATTGAGAAGTTGCCTGAAGGGAGTGTTTCACTCAGTGATGATGTCATTATTGTTGATCAACATGGTCAGGCGGTGATCAAAGAGTCATCAGGTTTTGATATAAAAACCAATATTAGGGTTAATATTGCCAAAGCATTTGAAGTATCAGGGCAAGGGTTACAAACGCACTTACTGGGTCAGTTACAGATTAGACAGAAAAAAAATCAACCCTTGCAGTTGTTTGGCCGCATTCAATCAAATGACGGTACTTTTCAAGCTTACGGACAAAAACTGCAAATAGATAAAGGAGAGTTTACTTTCAACGGACCTATCGATAACCCCTACTTTAACTTACGTGCCAGTAGGCACATTAAAGCCGAAGATATTGATGTTGGCATTCAAGTCACCGGTTTAGCCGACGCGTTAGATATGCAGCTTTTCTCGTCACCTACGATGGAAATGCCAGAAATGTTATCTTACTTGGTAAGGGGACGAAGCTTAGATGCAGGCACTGAAAATAGCACCGCGGCGGCAAGTTTTTTGGTTGGTTTTGGCGTAACGAATAGTATGGGCTTATTTGACCAAATTGAAAAAATACCACTCATTAGTAATATTGCTGTTGATACCGAAGGAGAAGGTGATAAAACCCAAGCAACAGTTAGTGGTTACCTAGGGAACCGCGTATATTTAAAATACGGTATTGGCGTTTATGAGCCGATTAATGAACTCACTGTGAGAATGTACATATTTAATCGTTTTTGGTTAGAAATAGTCAGCGGTATTGAGCAATCTACAGATCTTTATTACTCATTTGATATTGATTAATTGTTTCATATTATTTAACAAATTTTAGCTCTTTTCTTAATGTTTACCTCAGATAAGTGTTTTGTTAGGACATCAAGCTCTTTGCTTTCATACCAATCTCCTTGCTGCGCTCTTCCATGTTTTACAGTATGGATAATTGCATTGGCAGGTAAGTATAGGTTATGGGAAACCATTGGTTTAACCGTAAACGAACTATTTTCATTTCTAATTGTAAGAAGTAAGTTTCCACCAACGAGCTCAGCAAAACCAATCCAACCTTTTTGAACAATATACGTTTCCTCAAGATCTATATGATAATGGCTATTTTGCCATGCTCCAGAATGACCTGATTCGGTTCTGATGTAGGCACTGCCATCTTGTGAACTTAATCGAATTCTTAGTTCCCCATTTTCCATTACTTCTTTATTGAAGCTAAGACCATGGGATTTCATTTCTGTAGATTCCGACATATGCATTCCAACACTATAAATAAAAGGTTCAGCTAAAAACTAAACTCAAAAAGGTAAAACAATCTGAATGTTCATTAACTTCATTGTAAACTACTGATCAAGTGTAATAGAAACAGTTAAGCCCGGGTGTGATGATGACATAGATATAGATCCACCATGAAGTTCAACGATGGCTTTTACAATAGAAAGACCTAAGCCGAAACCGCCTTCCTGCCTGCTTGAATCTAAGCGATATAGTCGTTGAAAAACTGCATCATATTGTGCTCTTGGAATTCCTGGGCCATTATCAATAATAGATATTTCAACGCCAACAGCGGTGTAATTTACTTGCAAGCAAATTATGCCCTGCTCTTGAGTATATTTAATGGCATTTTCAACAACATTATATACCGCTCTAAATAGCAAATTTGCATCAGCCAAAATGGGTTTAACAAAATCATTCTGGCTCGTATTATCAACTAATGTAAAGCTCTGTGCTTTATCCTCAGCTAAGGGCTGAGCCAGCTCATACACATCTTTACAAAGAGTTTTGATATCAACACTTTGGCTTGGTTTTTGTTGAACACCTTTTTCTAATCTTGATAATTCCAGCATGGCATTGAAGGTGTGTATAAGATTATCAATTTCTTCCAACAATTTTTCTTTCCAATGATCATCTTGATAAATAGCGCTATTATTATCGATACTATCTTCAACCGAAATTCGAATGCGAGATAAAGGTGTTCGAAGATCGTGAGCAATATTATCTGTTATCTGCGAAACAGAGCCAATCAAATCATCAATTTCATCTAGCATTTGATTAATTTGTTCGGCAATCATGTCAAACTCATCTTGCTTGGTGCTAATTGGCAGTCTGGATTTCAATCGTCCCGCTTTTACATGCGCGGTAAGTTCACCTATTTGCTGCACTTTTGACAGCACGCGTCGATTTAATAAAAAGCCTGAAATAAGGGTAACTATCAGCGCAAATAACAAAGCAAAAAGGCTTGCCGTGCGAAAGTTATTTTCAAGTACCTGATAATTATTATCAAACAAGGCAATCGACAGTTTACCAAAGCGAGTGTTCAAGCTGGTGCCTAGCACTATTTCTACTGTTGTTTTATCTAAATGGTTAACTACCGCAATAGGGAAATGTTGTAATGCTGGAAATTCTGATAAATTTTTAGGTATGGTATTTAGGTTACCGATAACCTTAGCATCACTATTTCGTTTTTTAGTTTCAAACACTAAAATAACAGCGCCACTTCTATTGATACGCTGCTGTATCGCCGTTTGAAAATCACTTGCTGTCATACTTGGGCTATTAGAGAGATCCGCAAAGCCCTGCGCTGTAATGGTCACTTGTTGTGCTATTTGGCGTTTTTGTTCTCCTACCGTAAACTCAAAGACAAGCGCTAAAATACTTGAACAGATAAGTAAAACAATAAAAGTAAATATTAAGGTAAAACGCCAAATGGAAGTACGGGTAAAAACTCTAAAGCGTTCTAACCACATATCCAGCTCCTCGAACAGTATGAATGAGTTGCGATTCACCGTTTTCTTCAAGTTTCTTTCTTAATTTAGCCACATGAACATCAATTACATTGGTTTTAGGATCAAAATGATAATCCCAAACTGATTCAAATAATAGTGTTCTAGAAATCACCTGACCTTGATGCTCTAGTAAGTAGCGTAATAATTGAAATTCTTTTGGTTGGATAGTGAGTTCTTTTCCTGCTCTAAGGACTTTATGACCAACCAGATCCATCACTAAGTTATCAATCGTTAGCTCTGTTACAGGGCCATTGGCTTGGTTAGATGCGCTATCTCGTTCAACGAGGATAGTGGCTCGAATATAGAGCTCTTGAAAAGAAAAGGGTTTGGCTAAATAGTCATCCCCTCCTGCTTTTAAGCCTTTAATCCTTTCGTCTACATGACCTAATGCACTCAAAATAATGACTGGAATATTAATGTTTGCGGCGCGCATTGCAGCGAGCACAGCCAGACCATCCATTTTCGGTAACATACGATCCAGCACAACAAGATCATAATTATTACTTGTGGCAAAGAATAAGCCATCGGGACCATTCTCTGCCGTATCAACGACATTACCCTGCTCAACAAAACCTTTTTTAATATACTCAAGCGTTGTTTTATCGTCTTCAATAACAAGTAATTTCATCGTTATGCCTATTTTTTAAATACAGGAATAAGCTGGTTATTATTGACATCAACAAGCCATTCTTTCTTACCCTCAGCACTTATGGTTTCAAGCTCAAAGAACAGCACACCTTGCTTGTCTTCAATTTCAATCTCTGTAAGCAGTGAGTTTTTATCAAGGTTAATAGCATTAATGGCATCAAGCATTGAGTATTTCTTTGTTGCTAATTTTCTGGCAGTAACAATGCGATCATCTTCAATAAACCA
>MAAC01015868.1_pt1 | contig 31622 bp, 31 predicted proteins | sample 1115981 | NCBI WGS metagenome assembly MAAC01 (sample SAMN04961126, study PRJNA320927) | seawater metagenome | isolation source: sample BD02T64 sea water enriched with oil for 64 days | place: USA:Gulf of Mexico | collected 2013-07-27 | reverse complement strand
TGCGATGACCCATGGTGTAATTGGCAACACGTCTGTTTTTGGTGCAGAAGAGTCCAGGTTCGAGCCCTGGTGGGTCAACAAAAAAGTCCTATTGAGCAATCAATAGGACTTTTTTTATGGATTAAATTTTATTTCAAGTTATTTTCCGATCGTTAGTTTAACAAACTGGTTTTAATATTTTTTTGGATTCTTTTAATCCTTTAGCTTCGAATCTTAATCTACTGTTCTCTCTATGAATCGACTTACTCGAATAACTTCTATATTGATTCAATTACAATCAAAGCGAATTGTAACAGCTAAAGAAGTAGCGGATAACTATGAAATAAGTTTGCGTACGGTTTATAGAGATATCAAAACGTTGCAAGAAGCCGGAGTCCCCATTGGTTCGGAAGCTGGTATTGGATATTTTATAGTCGATGGTTATTATATGCCTCCGGTATCATTTACAGAGTCAGAAGCAAATGCTTTAGCTACAGCGGAAAAATTCGTTATTAGAAACTCGGAAGGATCTTTAATTCAGGCCTATTCTTCAGCCCTATTAAAGATTAAAGCTGCATTGCGAGGAGGGCAGAAAGATAAGGTGGAATTGTTGCAAGAACGAATAGCCCCATCCACTGGAGAAGAAGTTAGTTCAAAAAGTAATTACTTATCCTCTATTCAAGAAGCAATCACTTCTTATGGAATACTAGATATACAGTATCATTCAATTTACAAGAACGAACTTACCAATCGGGAAATAGAGCCCTTGGGTTTATATTTTAAGCAGTCTAATTGGGTGTTAATTGCCTACTGCCTACTACGAAAATCTAATAGGGAATTCAGATTAGATCATATTAAAAAATTGAAAAGGATTGGACAAACCTCAGAAAGATCTAAAGAATTCTCCTTAGAAGACTATTTCAAGTCAATCCGTCAAAAATATTCCTAAAGGCTCCTGACATACCCTTGTCATTGGTGCCTTCTATCTTTGCTTTATAAGTATTCAAGTAGAAAATGAAGCAAGTAATAATTCTATCTGCAATCGCCCTTTTTATCGGTTGTGGTAATCAAAAAGTAGCAAAGATGGAAATGGAAGTAAAGGAAGAGGTTGGTACAGTTGTGGTGGTAATGGCAGATTTCAAGCAATCATATTCGAAAGATGAAATCATTCAACTGTCGAAGGCTATAGATCCGATGGTGGATACATTTGAGGGCTATTTAGGTCGTAAAATGTGCTTTCCCGTTGATTCGCCCAGTAGTTTGGTAGATGTTGTATATTATACAGATATGGACGCATTTCAATCTGCTGCCAAAAAGGAAATGCAGAGTGAAACCTGTCAGCGATTTTTTCAAACAATGGATTCTGAGTCTGAACAATTTCTAATTGGGAATCCAATTTTTATTACGGAAACTCAAAAAGGAACTCCAGGAATAGTAGAAATGGTATTTTTTAAATCCGAGTATAGCGAAGAGGAATTATCTTCTGCCGCTGCTGCAATCAACCCTAAATTGAATAGTATGGAAGGGTTCGTTTCTAGAAAATTGGTAAGAACGGAAGATGATCTTTGGATTGATTTGGTTTATTGGACAGCATTAGACAAAGCGAAAAATGCGGCAAAAACGTTAATGGCAGATACTACTTGCCAAAAGTTTTTCTCCATGATTAACGGAGAATCTATGCAATTTATGCATTTGGAAATAGTTATTGATACTGAACAAAATTAAGTGGAAGATTATCAATTACCCTAGTAAAATTAGTATGAATGTGATAACTCCTAGTATTCAGAGATGTGGTATAATTAGAATTAATTGTTAGAATTGTTTTAAAGAATTATAATATGAGCTTTAGATTAATTTTCAATACTCTCATTTGTATAATCGTAAGCTTCATTACTCTTATGTTGGTGTTGGCAACTATAAACAGAAGCTTTACCTTAATTAGTGGTGGCATAAGTTTATTTACGATTTATTCTAGTAGTGGAATTGCTTTGGGAGGACTCGCATTTAATATAGTAGTAACACTCGTATTATTCTTTATCACAAGAGCTGCTTATAGATACAGTAAGTACTACTGGACTGTGAGGAAATTGTAAATCGTATAAAGTTGCATTTCAGGGAAGGAATAATCAAAAAAAAAAGCCACGTAAATTAATACGTGGCTTTTTTATATGTTTTGAGTCCAATACTAGAATGGTAAATCATCCTCATATTGTTCCGCTGGAGCTTCATCTCCTGAACCAGCTGGCATATCTTCTACCTTGCTAATTCTCCATGCGTCTAAAGTAACGAATACTCTAACCTCTGAAGATGGATCTTTTTGCCATTCTCTACCTCTTAGGTTAAAGAATACTTCAATTTTATCTCCTGGTTGGAATCCGTCAATAAGATTTACTCTGTCTTGAACTGATTGAAACTGAATTACCTGTGGGTATTGTTCTTGTGTTTCAATTACGAATTCTCTCTTTTTGAATCTTTCGCTGATTTCTTGTACGTCGCTTACGCGCTTAAGAATTCCCTCAACTTTAAATGGCTCCATATCTATCTCTCTAATTTCTGTTCAACTTGTCAATCAATAAGCTCATCCAAGCTTCTTTTATTCGATTGCCTTCTAGTAGTTCTTTAGCAAAATAATGTAATTGCTCCCTCATTTCCTCATCTTCAGAACAATTGTCTAGAAGACTACAAATCTCCGAATTTTTTTTCCAATTATCAACTTCTTCGGCAGAAGGTACACTTTCAACATTACCCAATTTACCTAAGTCGTTACCAGATAAAATAAACGAATTCCGTATTCTTGCTGGGATAGCGTCAATTCCAATTCCCTTATTAAAAATTGGTTTTTCAACTTCAAAAAGGGCATTGTCTGATGCTCTACAATAGGTATCTCCCCCCATTCGTCCTACAAGATCTATTTTGTTTGGATCTATTTTCCCTAAATCGTCCAATATATTTTCATTGATATGTGCATGTACCACCTCGCAAATTACAAGGTTTCCTGCTCCGCCTTCTTCTCCAAGTGAAATCACTTCTTTCACCACACATTCAAATTGAGCTGGTGATTCAGCAACTCTAAAAGGCTTCACCTTTTCTGAGGCTAGTTGTGTCAAACCGGCTTTCTTGAATTCGTTCACTCCTGTATCATACTCCGTGCTAGAAAGAGAAGTTTGTTGAACGATATCGTAAGAGACTACATTGATTACAACTTCTTTAGTTGCCAAAGCATTCTGCAAACTGTGTTTTGTGGTGTTGTTTCGTACTCTCCTCGCTGGTGAAAAAATTAGGATAGGAGGATTCGCGCTAAAAACATTGAAGAAACTAAATGGGCTTAGGTTTGGATTCCCATCTAGGTCTACGGTACTAGCTAGTGCAATAGGTCTTGGTCCAATAGCCCCTAATAGGTATTGGTGCAATTCTTTAGTTGCAATAGTTTTTGGATCGATGCTAAGCATAATGGTTGTTTATTTCTAGAAGATTTTCGGGAAAATACAATAATATGAATTACTTCACAAGCGATTTATCTAGGATTAGATCCATGTCGATTGTTTTTTTGAAAAGGTTGGTGTTGGTGATCTTTACAGTAATCTTGTCTCCAAGTCTAATTTGATGTCCAGACGTTTGCCCTTCAATCATATAGTTTTTGGTGTCAGCTATATAGTAATCGTCCTTTATAGCTCTTAAAGCTACCATCCCTTCACATTTATTCTCAACAATCTCCACATACAATCCCCATTCTGTGACACCACTGACTACCCCTTCAAAAGGAATATCTTTTTTGTCTTCTAAGAATTTTACCTGCATGTATTTGGTAGAGCTACGTTCTGCATCACTAGCCAATTTTTCCATGCTTGAGCTATGCTTACAAGCAAATTCATATTGATCAGCTCCTGGTGAGGTGCCTCCTTCTAGATAGTGTTGTAATAATCGATGAACCATTACATCAGGATACCTTCTAATTGGAGAGGTAAAGTGACTGTAATAGCTAAATCCAAGTCCGTAATGCCCAATATTCGCTGTGCTGTATTTGGCCTTACTCATAGAGCGCATTGCTAACGTTTCCACCATCTGTGCAAAAGGAGAGTTTTTTACTTCTGCCAAAAGACTATTCATGCTATTGCTTAGTTGGCTACTCTCCGTTTGAAGACTGAATCCAAATTGGTTTACAAAATTGGAGAAGGATGTTATCTTCTCTGGGTCTGGCTTATCGTGAATACGGTAGACAAAAGTTTGCCCACTTGGTTCACCGTCCATCTTGGCACCTATATAAGAAGCTACTTGTTTATTGGCAAGTAGCATATACTCTTCAATCAATTTATGGGCATCCAAAGAATGTTTGAAGAATACCTTTACTGGGTTTGATTCCTCATCAAGTTTAAATTTCACCTCAGCCTTGTCAAAGGATATGGCTCCATTTTTCATTCTTTTTTCACGCATAATCTTTGCAAGTCTGTCTAAGACTTCCAATTCTTCTGCGTAATCTCCAGCCTTATCTTCTATCACCTTTTGTGCTTCCATGTAGGTAAAGCGGTGATCCGAATTGATAAGGGTTCTCCCAAACCATTGTTTTTTGATGATGGCCTTTTCGTTTATCTCAAAAACAGCAGAGAAACATCTTTTTGTTTCGTTTGGTCTTAGAGAGCATAGTTTATTGGATAAACTTTCAGGTAACATTGGAACTACTCTGTCTACAAGGTATACTGAAGTTGCTCTTCTGAAAGCTTCTTCTTCTAGAACTTCACTTTGGTCAAGGTAGTAAGATACATCTGCAATGTGAATACCAATTTCCCAGTTTCCATTGTCCAACTTTTGAAAGGATAATGCATCGTCAAAATCTTTGGCGTCATCAGGGTCAATGGTAAAGGTGCAAATATCTCTAAAGTCTCTTCTACTTGATAAATCCTCTTCGTTCAGTTCTTCGGTGAATTTCTCAGCCTCAGTTTCCAGTTCTTTATCGAAATTGGCCGGTAATCCAAATTCAGCAAGGATAGCATGGATTTCTACTTCATGATCTCCTGCATCTCCTAGAACTTCAACAACCTCTCCAAATGGGTTTTTTGCATTTTTGGGCCAGTCCAATAGTTTAACAATGGCTCTTTGACCATTTTTGGCACCCTTTAGTTTACTTCCATGAATGAAAAAATCTCTACCGACTTTCTCTGTTGCAAGGAATGCATTTCCGTTAAAGGTTTCAATTATACCCAAATATGCTGCACGTGCTCTTTCTATAATCTGGATGACTTCTCCTTCTGCTTTTTTGCTACTTCTAGCATTTCTAAACACAGAAATCTCAACACGATCTCCATTCAAAGCTCTATTTAGATTTTTGGATGAGATATAAATGTCATCTCCATTTTCATTTAGGAAATAGCCCGAACCTGACTTTGTTAATTCGATCTTTCCAATCAGTCCAGATCCTTTCTCTCCTTTCTCTATGGATTCTCCCTGGTCTAGAACTCTGTATTTTCCGTTTGCTCGTTCTTCAATAAGTCCTGAAACGACAAAATTACGCAGGTGAAATCCGATCAGATCCTTAGCGGCTCCGTCTTTGATTTTAATCCCTCTTGCAATTTGCTTGTGTGAAAATGATTGGTTGGGGTACTTGTATAGGTAAGCGAGAATTTTGTTTTTTAGACCTCTGTCAGGTTTACTTTTATGTAGCTTACTTTTGTTCTTTTTTCTTTTCGTCATGTTTTGTTTCTAATAGCTAGGCTATTTATTCTGTTATATAATGTAATATCAAATGATTAGCTATAGTATGAATCCTTATAATATACTATTATATAATTACTGCAAAAGTAATGGATTTAGTTAAGATATGGCCTTATTAATATTAAAATTCTGAATTTGATATAATTAGCTTAACATTGAGTTAACCCTCTAGTTTGGAAAAGTGAATCATTCCCTGGTGAAATGTCTCGAAATTATATGCTTGATGCTCGGAATTAGCTATGATTGAGCATAGATATTTTTAAGGATGCTTTCTGAGCTTTTTCAATATAGAAGGATAAAGTGTATTTTTGCCCAAAATATATCTGAGGTGAGTAAAAATAAGTTAAAGAAATTTGCTGAAATGGAAGGCTTTGCCCATGCTGTTCAGCCAAATTTGAAAGAGGTAGATAAAGGTTTCGATCTTAAAGGGAATTGGAAAAGGGATTTTTTCAAAAACGACCTTCCTATTGTCTTGGAATTGGGTTGTGGGAAAGGTGAATATACGGTCGCTTTAGCTGAGAAGTATCCAGGAAAGAACTTTATTGGGATCGATGTAAAAGGATCCCGAATGTGGAATGGTGCAAAAAAAGTATTTGAAAGAGGGTTGAATAATGCCGCTTTTTTACGTGTTCACATAGAGGAAATTATCTCTTATTTTGACCAAAATGAAGTGGATGAAATTTGGATTACTTTTCCAGATCCACACATCAAATATAGAAGAAGAAAAAAACGTTTAACTCATCCAGTTTTTCTCGAGAAGTACAAACAGATATTAAAACCTAATGGGATTGTTCATCTAAAAACGGATTCCGCATTCCTTCATGGGTATACCAGAGGAGTATTGGAGGTATTGGAACATCCTATCTTAGATTGTACGCACAACCTGTATGAGTCTAGAAAGGATTGGGAATTGTTGGAGATTAAGACCTACTATGAAAATTTATTCTACAGTAAAGGGTTCCCAATTACCTATATTCAGTTTCAATTAAATAGAGATTAATATGTCCAAAAATGGCAATATTTATGCTTTGATCTACGAAATAGTTCGTCAAATCCCTTACGGGAAAGTTACGAGCTATGGAGCAATTGCAAAATGTATTGGCATAGGGAGATCTGCAAGATTGGTAGGTTGGGCATTGAAAAGTAGTCAAGGGATAGATATACCAGCGCATAGGGTGTTAAATAGACTGGGAATGTTAACTGGGAAGCATCAGTTTCCAGGCACGCATTTAATGCAGGAGTTATTAGAGAGTGAAGGCCAAATTATTGAGTCCGACAAGGTGCTGAATTTTAAAGCGGTGTTTTGGGACCCTCAAGAGGCTCTCAACCTTCCCGATGATAGGAACTAAAGAAGTACTCAGGTTCTTTGTTTGTAGAAGGATAGCCTTATGGAATACCTACTTATCTTTTAATCTTCTTACATGATTTTTGACATGGTAGATACAGCTATTATTAGTAACTTTGTCCGAATTATTCTACTTGTCCGATGAAAATAAGCAAAGAACAAATACTAGACGCCTTAAAAGGTGTAAAAGCTCAAGGATCACAAGAGGATCTTGTGAAGTTAGGAGCGATTAGAAATATAGTCATTTTTGGCAAAGAAGTAATGTTGGATGTTGTGACTACAAATCCAACTTTGCAAGCTAAAAAGAAATTGGAAGTAGATATTCTTAAAGCGATTCACGAGCATGCTTATGAAAAAGCTGTTGTTAAGGTGAATTTGATTATTGAGAAGAAAGAAGAGGCGGTTGAGCCTCCAAAGGCAGAAATGCTTCCTGGCGTAAAGAATATTGTAGCGATCGCTTCCGGTAAGGGAGGGGTTGGTAAATCTACTTTAAGTGCAAACCTTGCTTGTGGACTTGCAAAACAAGGATTCAAGGTTGGGTTAGTAGATGCAGATATCTATGGGCCATCAATACCTATCATGTTCGGCGTAGAGCAGGAACGACCATTAGCGGTTGATATTGATGGGAAAAGAATGATCAAACCAATTGAGAGTTATGGTGTAAAGATGTTGTCGATAGGATTTTTCGCAGAGCCAAATAAGGCGGTTGTATGGAGAGGACCTATGGCATCTAAAGCTTTAAACCAATTATTGAGAGATACTAATTGGGGAGAGTTAGATTTCCTCCTAATTGACTTGCCTCCGGGAACAAGTGATATTCATCTTTCCTTAGTGCAGAACGTGCCAGTTACTGGAGCTGTAATTGTAAGTACACCTCAAAGAATTGCACTTGCTGATGCGAAGAAAGGAGTGAGTATGTTTCAAATGGATGAAATAAAAGTGCCAATTTTAGGTTTAGTAGAAAATATGGCATATTTCACTCCAGATGAGCTTCCAGATAATAAATATTATATCTTTGGAAAAGATGGAATTAAAGATCTTGCAGAAGATTTAGAGGTTCCATTTTTAGGAGAGGTTCCAATTGTGCAAAGTATTCGTGAAGCTGCTGATGCAGGAAGACCGGCTGTTTTACAAGAGGAAACTTCTGTTGCTGATTCGTATTTATCCTTATCAGCTGCATTGGTTAAACAAGTCCAAGACAGAAACAAAAACTTAGATCCTACAAAAGTATTGGAGATTACCAATATGGATGGATGTTCGTAAATTTGAATTACTATGATAGCTTCTGAACAAGCATTAGTGGAGAAAGTAGAGAAGGCGCTTTCTGAAGTTCGACCTTACTTGAAATCGGACGGAGGAGACATTACTTTGATTGAAATTACAGAGGAGAATGTTGTGAAGGTTATGCTTCATGGTTCATGCGTTGATTGTAATGTTAATCAAATGACGTTAAAAGCGGGTGTAGAGTCTACTATAAAGAAGTATGCACCTGAAATTTTACGTGTTGAGAAAATAAATGCCTAATTGGATAGATCCATATCTATGACAACAAAAGAACAATTAGATCAGGTTACCATATTATTGGCCGGAGATTCTGGTGATGGTATACAGTTGACGGGTAGTCAGTTTACTCAAACAACTGCCTTATTTGGAAATGACTTGAGTACATTTCCAGACTTTCCGGCAGAAATAAGGGCCCCTATGGGGACAATAGCAGGTGTTTCTGGTTTCCAAATTCATTTTGGAAGCTCTGAAATTTATACACCTGGTGATTTGAGCGATGTTTTAGTTGCATTTAATGCTGCAGCCTTAAAGAAGAATTTGGATAGGCTAAAAGACAGAGGGATCATCATTTGTAATACGAGTGGATTTGATAAACGAAACCTAAGGTTAGCACAGTATGAGGAAAACCCTTTACTGGATGATAAATTGAGGGAGAATTATCAATTGATAGAAATTGATGTCACTAAAATGACCAGAGATGCGCTATCCGAAAGTGGATTGGGGCCAAAAGATCGAGACAGATGTAAAAATATGTTCGTTCTTGGATTTATCTACTGGTTATTCGGTAGACCTATGCAAGGGACGGTTGACTTCCTAGATAATAAATTTAAAAGGAAACCTGAGATCGCTGAGGCGAATATTAAGGTTCTTAAGGCAGGGTACTATTATGGAGATACGGTGGAAGCAATTCCAAGTACCTTTGAAGTAAGTCCCGCCAAAATGCAGAGAGGAACTTATAGAAATATAATGGGGAACCAAGCAATGGCCATAGGGTTAGTTGCAGCTTGTAAAAAAGCAGGTTTACCTTTATTTTTCGGTGGTTACCCTATTACGCCAGCATCAGATATTTTACATGAGTTGGCAAAGCATAAAAACTTCAATGTAAAAACATTCCAAGCAGAAGATGAAATTGCAGGTATCTGTACAACCATTGGAGCTGCTTTTGGTGGTTCTTTAGGTGTAACAGCTTCTTCAGGACCAGGTATTGCATTGAAGGGTGAAGCAATGGGATTGGCAATCATGTTGGAATTACCATTGGTTATTATCAATGTTCAACGTGGAGGTCCATCAACAGGATTACCAACGAAAACAGAACAATCTGATTTATTCCAGGCTATGTATGGAAGAAATGGGGAAGCACCTATGCCTATCTTGGCAGCAGCTTCACCAAAAGATTGTTTCGCGACTGTATATGAAGCTTGTAAGCTTGCTATAGAGCATATGACTCCAGTGATGGTTCTTTCTGATGGATATATTGCCAATGGGGCTGAACCATGGAGATTTCCAGAAGCTTCAAGCTTAGAAGAAATCAGCACGAAATTTGTAGACGAAAAGGATGCGGAAGATTTCAAGCCTTATGGTAGAGATGAAAACTTGGTTCGTCAATGGGCGACTCCAGGAATGAAAGGCTTTGAACACCGAATTGGTGGACTAGAAAAGGAATTGGAATCTGGAAATGTCTCTTATGATGCCAAAAATCACCAGACGATGATCAATATTCGTTCTGAGAAGGTGAATAAAATGGCAAATATAATCGCCAAAATAAGCCCAGATAGTGGTGAGTTAAATGGGAAATTGGCAGTCCTTGGGTGGGGGTCTACCTATGGAGCAATTAAAACAGCTGTAAAAGGATTGATATTGGAAGGTTTGGATGTAGCTCATATTCATTTGAGACATATTCACCCTATGCCAAAGAACTTGGAAGAGGTATTAAAGTCATATGATCATGTACTGATTCCAGAGTTGAACGATGGACAGTTAATAAAAATGATTCGCGAGAAATTCTTAATAGATGCAAAAGGCCTTTCTAAAGTTGAAGGAAATCCATTTGCGGCAGGAGAGATTACTGAAGCGATCAAATCATATTACTCATGATGGAAGTAAAGTCACAAGAGGAAAAGGCTAAAAAACCTGAGTTGAAAGCAAGGGATTTTGTCTCAGACCAAGATATAAAATGGTGTCCAGGATGTGGTGATTATGCCATTTTAAAACAAATGCAATCTGCCTTGCCTGAAATAGGTGTGAAAAAGGAGGATATTGTATTTGTATCTGGAATTGGATGCTCTTCAAGGTTTCCATACTATATGAATACTTTTGGAATGCACAGTATTCACGGTAGAGCTACAGCTGTAGCCGCCGGGTTGAAGGCTGCTAGACCAGAGTTGAGCACATGGATTATAACTGGAGATGGAGATGCACTTTCAATTGGAGGTAATCACTTGATTCATATTCTTCGAAGAAATCCAGATGTGAATATAATGCTATTCAATAATCAAATCTACGGTTTAACGAAAGGGCAATATTCACCAACCTCAGAGTTAGGAAAGGTTACTAAGAGTACACCTTCTGGTAGTATTGATCATCCATTCAATCCACTTTCTGTTTGTTTAGGAGCGGGAGGGACGTTCATTGCGAGAGCCATGGATCGTGACCCTAAGGCCTTGAAAGAATTGATAATCGAAACGCACAAACATAAAGGTAGTTCCTTGTTGGAGATTTATCAAAACTGTCCAATCTTTAACGATGGAGCTTTTTCTGCTTTTACAGATAAAGAGACTAAGAAAAAGGAGACTGTGTATTTAAAACATGGTCAACCGTTGATCTTTGGAGATAAACTACAATATGGTGTGAAACTAGATGGTGTACACCCTATAGTGGTAAATATTGAAGAAGAAGGTCAGGATGGATTGTGGATTCATGATGAAACAGATAAAATTAAAGCGTATATATTGACCCAATTATTTGATGACCCAGAAGCTGGAGGACACCTTCCTAGGCCGTTTGGGATATTTTATAAGGAGGAAAGATTCTGTTATGAAGATGCTATGCAGGCTCAGGTAGATCATGCACGTGAGCAAAAAGGTGACGGAGATTTAGAAGCTTTACTTTCTGGAAATAATACTTGGATTGTAGATTAATCTATAATTACTAATAAATATAGATAAGGCCCCATATAAATTATGGGGCCTTTTTCGTTTGTTATATTCTAGGACATAAAATACTTGATGTAATTGTACTAGGTTTGAGATTTAATTCAATTTAGCTTATGTCTGTAAGATATCTATTTTTCAAACTTTTAGTTCTATTTGTTGTCTTTGGATGTGCCAAAGATGAAAATTCAGAAGAATCTTCCCTAGATATTCAATTAACACATTTAGTAGATGGAGTGCCTTTGGTTTTAGGGGATGAGCTTTATCAAAACACTGCAGGAAACCACTATAAAGTAGTTGGCTTAAGATATTATATTTCAGAAATTGCACTTTGGCAGAATGATGAGGTCATTTATCAGTCGGAAGAAATCTTTTATGTTAATGCCAATGATGGCGCCACCTTTGAGTTGAACCTTAAGAATGTAAAACCTGGTAGCTATTCTGCAATGACCTATTTGGTTGGTATTTCAGACGAAAGGAATAATCATGGGGAACTTCCAAACGAAGAAATTCATAATCAAATGATTTGGCCGGAACCAATGGGAGGAGGGTATCATTTCCTGAAAATGGAAGGCTATTATTACAATGAGGAATCAAATCAATTTGGTTTTGCTATACACCAAGGTACTTCGGCAGCATTGGTGAAAGGAAATATAACACAACAGTTTGATCTCAATGAAGGTGTCAACAATTTCAGCTTGAACCATAATGTTAATAGTTGGTTCGACAGTCCTTATGTTTATGATCTTAGCATTGATGAAGCCTATACCATGGGAGATAGCCTATCTATGGCTATAATTGCAAATAATGGGGTAGATGTTTTAGAGCTTGATAATTGATCTGAAATCTACAACAGCCCCCTGAGGGTTTAAGGGAGGATAGTTGAATGCTAAGGGGATTTGTTCCGAAAGCATTAGTTTAGATTGATTAGTAATAAAACAATTTAGCCTGTTCGCTAAATACACTTGCTCAGTTTGACCTGGACTCGGGATTAATAAAACCTTTTTCTTAAATAGTGCAAGATCCATAAGTGTTGAGTAACCAGGTCTGCAGATTATCAATGATGCCTTGCCAATCTCTTCTTCTAAAACGTGTTTTCCTCCAAAAGGAATATAGTGCATATGGCTAGGTAAGTGGTGATCCTCTTGAGTAGGAGTGATTTGCCCTCCTATTACTGTAAAAGTGTAGGAGGGTAATAGTTTAGCCTGTTTGATTAAATCAGCTTCCAAGTCGGCTCTGAAAGGCTCAATTCCTGATAATAGTATCAATATATTAGAGCTCTCTTTAGAAGGATTAGTAATTTCTAACCTACTTAACCAACCGATATATTTACTTTTTTCCAACTTTATGGATGGATGAGATAAGGCTCCACCTAAATTTTCCTTTGGATGTTCAAGGTCTGGAATCCAAATTTGATCAAACTTTTGCATGAATCTATTGTGGAGACGACTTGCGATATTTTGAAAAGATCCGAAGGGGTCTTTAATCTGGATTTGGTGGCTTATATAAATTGATTTAATCCTAGCGTCATACCCACCTAGCCTATTATCAGATATAATAGTATCTATACTATGCTTGGTGATAAGTTTTTTTACGGCTGAATGTTCGCTTCGAATTTTAAAATATAATTTTGGGAATTGAAATAGAACACTTAACCAAATTGGAATACTTCGCCAGTATTTAATGTGGTAATCGGGAAGTTCTTCTAAGGTGAATTCTGGTAACTCTCTACGTAGAAAGGTATGAGCAGAGCCAGAACTGGCAAGCATAATAGTGTGTCCCTGTCGATGTAGTTCTCGAATAATTGGAACACAACGAGAGGCATGTCCTAATCCCCAATTTAGGGGGCAGATTAATACCTTTCGTTTTTCCATATTTACATGATTAACTTCCAGATTATGGCTATAGTCCCTACAGTAAAACAGTAATAAGCAAAATGCTGAAGTTTTGCCTTTTTAACTATTTGTAGCATCCATTTACAAGCAATCAAGCCAGAGATAAATGCTGCTATAAACCCAACAGTCAATGCTAGTGTGTTAGTGGATTCAGCGGCCTGTAATTGATCTAATTCCATGTAATCCTTAACCTTTAGACCCACTGCGCCTAAAATAGGAGGTAGTACCATCAAGAAGGAAAATCTGGCAGCCTTTTCTCTATTCACGCCAAGTAGAAGGGAAGTAGCAATGGTAGATCCACTTCTGCTAATTCCAGGTAAGATTGCTATTGCTTGTGCTATCCCAATGATTCCTGCGTTTTTAAAGTTGACTTCTCCGGACTTTTCCTTGGCCTTCGTTGTCAAGAATAGTAAGATACCAGTTAATAAAAGCATACATCCAACTAAGAGAATTTTACCTTCAAAAAAGGATTCAATTTCTTTTTCAAGTAAAACGCCTACCAAGCCAACAGGGATCATTGACAAGGCAATTTTTGCAGTGTATTGAGTACCTTCATTCCACTTGAAGGCTAATAGCTCTTTAAGTATGGATAAAATATCTTTTCTGAAAATAACGACAGTACTAAGAGCAGTTGCTCCATGGACTACAATGCTAAAGAGTAAAGGGTCTTTAACGTGAACATTTAGGATCTCTTTTCCTAGCTCTATATGCCCACTACTACTAACAGGTAAAAATTCTGTCAACCCCTGAATAATTCCAAGGATTAACGCTTCTAATAATCCCATGTTTATTTGTTATCGCGGTAGAAAATTGCGTAGACATCTACAATTAACCCTGCTACAATTAGAATTGGAGCAAGCGTTATTCTTGAAAAACTAAATATTTCTGGATTATAACTTACGCCATCATCAGAACCTCCTCCTCTCATTAATAGGAATCCAAGTAGAATTAATGCAATTCCAATTAATAAAATCTGATAGTTCTTTTTAGTGAAAACAAAGTCTTTGTTGTTATCCATGTTTTAAAGTATTAAAAATGTAAAGCTGCGCTTTTAAGATTAAGATATTTTCTAACAGAGAAATAGGTGCAGATCCATGAGATAGTAACTCCAGTAGCTAGAATAATTCCAGCTATGGCACCTAAATAATTCATATTTTCTAATAGAGAGAAGCTTAAAATTTGCTTCTCTAGAAACAATAAGGCTCCCCCTAGCATTAGGCAGGCAACAATCGTTGAAATAAGGGCTTGAATAAAGCTATTCATCAGGAATGGTTTTCTAATAAAACTTCTTGTTGCTCCTACTAGTTGCATTGTTCTTATAGTGAATCGTTTAGAATAGATGGCAAGTCTAATGGCGTTATTGATCAATGAAATAGCAATCAATAAGAACAATGAACAAAAGGCCAATAAAGCCAAACTTATTTTTTGAATATTTTTTCCGATTGTGTAAATAGCTGACTTTTGGTAAACAACATCTTTAACAATGTCATGACCTAAAATTTCCTTTTCAATTTTGCTTAAATTCTCGATGTTAACAAAGGAGGATTTAAAATTTATATCTACAGCATCAAATAATGGATTAAAGTCCAGTAGCTCTAGGAAATTTTCTCCTAGGTAGGGTTGCATGTTCTTTGCAGCATCCTCCTTGCTGATATGTGCTATTGATTTTACTTCCTTCATTTGCTGAAGGGTCTTTTCAAAAGCTCTGGTATCTACCTCTTTTGCTGAAGGGTCTAAAAATGCTGTAAATGTTATCTGTTCTTTTACCTGATTGGAAAAAGAATAGGTAAACAGAAGTACAACGCTTAGTAGGCCGACCATAAATAGTACTAGGGAAATACTAACTATCACAGATAGGTAAGCTGTCCGAAGTCTATTTTTATTAAAAGTATCTTTTTTCGAATTCATATGCCGTTAAAGATTGTAAATATAAATTAAGAAACCTTTATTCCGAGTAGTATTCGACATTTGAATTTGTAGGTAAATCTCCAAATTCTTATGTGAAATTATTACTTGGTGTCATAAAAATAAAAAAAAGCCTTGGGTTCAAGGCTTATAAGATGTTTTTTTCTTTCTTAATAATTTCGAATTCGAAAAGATCTTGAAGATGACCGACTAATTTTTCTTTCACTTCATCCTCATCAATGGGTCTATTTAACTCTAGATGCAGGGAGGTGACAGCCTTGTCTGTAATTCCACAGGGAACAATATTATCAAAGTAAGAAAGATCGGAATTTAAGTTGAAGGCTAAGCCGTGCATAGTCACCCATCTACTTGCTCTCACGCCCATTGCGCAAATTTTTCTAGCTTTTGGATTGTCCCAATCTAGCCATACTCCAGTTGATCCATTTATTCTTCCTGATTCAATTCCGTATTCCTTTAAGGTTAGGATAACGGCTTCTTCCAGAAAGCGTAAATATTTATGAATATCGGTGAAAAATTGATCCAGATCAAAGATCGGGTATACTACCATTTGGCCTGGGCCATGGTAGGTAATGTCTCCGCCTCTATTGATTTTATAGAAGGAGGCTTTTTTTTCTTGTAGTTGAAGGCTGTTTATTAAAAGATTTTCTTCACTCCCGCTTTTCCCTAATGTATATACATGTGGGTGCTGACAAACTAGTAAATAGTTTTGAAGGGTGGTCTTCTCGTTTTCTTCCTTTTTGCGATTTTCTGATTTTTCAGTCAAAAGTCCTCCGAAGATTTTTTCCTGATAGTCCCAAGCTTTCGCATAATCCACTTCTCCTAAATCTTGTAGAATAACCTTTTTCATAGCCTTTATTATTTCGCTAATTCAGATTTTAAAAAGTCAATAACTTTTACTTCAACTGGGTCTACATTTCTGATTTCAGAAAGGTAAAAAGAAACCCAGTCACCAAAATGAATCCAGTAAAGACTATTTTGAATTTTATTTTCACCTATAGCGGTTACTGTAATTGGGTTTTTGGCATATTTTCCGACAATCTCGTGGCAAATTTCAGTTCTTTTTAGAATTCGTTCGCTGTCGGAGTTGTTGGCTAAAAATACCACTTGATGATTAGAGTCCTTTGTCCATCCTACCAATTCGTTGTGGTTCATCTCAGGAATGATGTGATGCCAAAGTAGTATTTTTGCATTTTCATTTAACTGTTGTCTGAAGCGAATGGTGATTCCTGCATAGCCATCCATCCCATAAAGAACAGGTGATTTACCATCAAGAGATTTAGCTAAGGCCAATGCATCTTCTTGAATAGTTAACTCACTTTTGTCAATTTCCTCAATGCTTCTAATCCAATCATTTTCAAAATCTGAAGAGATGATATTGTGAAAACCTAAGATATGCATCAGGCCTGTAAGAGAATAGGCAAGCATTGCTCTAGGTTGGTTCCCCCCAGGTACGATCATGTGATCAATTTGAGCATCAGTTGCTATCTCCACAACTTGACCTCCTGAGCTGATACAGCATATTTTGGCTTTGGCAGCCAAAGCTTGTTTGAAAGCATGAAGGGTTTCTTCCGTGTTGCCAGAGTAGGATGAGATAATTACCAGTGTGTATTCATTTACAAATGCAGGGATCTCATAGGTTTTGTTTATTGTAATTGAAGCCGATGCCGTTAACTTTGTAAGATCTTGCACAATCGTTCCTCCAATACCTGAACCACCAAGTCCTGAAATTAATACATTTCGGATTTCTTGATTATGGGTAGTGAACTTTGCCTGTTTGGCTATGTTAGTGGCTTCCCTTAATTGTTGAGTAAAAGAGCTGGTTATTTCCTTCATCTATGTATATCGTTTTACTAGGTAATGTGTATTCTGACTGTGTCTACATCTGATTTTAGGCAGAATGGGACAAAGGTCGGCAAGTTACGAAATTATAAGTTTATTGAAGGTTAAAAATCTAGTATTCTATCTGATAGAATAGGTTTATTTTAAGGTCTTTTTGCAAAAATGAGATTTGAATTATTATATTTGTTGTAGTTGGTAACAAATAGGGAGGTAGTTTTCTCTATTTACGGTTAGTATTATCATGAATATTTAAGCGGAATAATATATACCCATTAGGTTAAGCTAAGAAAAAGCAATTTATAAGGAGGGCTGTGATGAAAATCACGGCCCTTATTTTTTTAATGGGATAAATCTTATTGAATGAGGATTGCTTAAGGTGATTTCCTCAAAAGTATTTCATATTTTTGCTTTTTTACTAGCATAATAGCCTAAATCACATGGAGTACAGGTATCAAGATATTGAAAAGAAGTGGCAAGCGTTTTGGAAGCAAAACAAAAGTTTTGCAGTGCAGAACGGTGGAGATAAACCTAAATTTTACGTTTTAGATATGTTCCCCTATCCTTCAGGTGCAGGATTGCACGTTGGGCATCCATTGGGGTATATTGCATCGGATATTTATGCGAGGTACAAACGTCTTAAAGGGTATAATGTCCTTCATCCAATGGGCTTTGATGCTTTTGGTTTGCCGGCTGAGCAGTATGCTATTCAGACAGGACAGCACCCCTCTGTGAGTACAAATATCAATACGGATAGGTACGTTTCACAGTTAAATAAAATTGGATTTTCGTTTGACTGGGATAGAACATTTAAAACAACTGAGCCAGATTATTATAAATGGACGCAGTGGATTTTTCTTGAGTTATTCAATTCCTGGTACAATAAAGAAACAGATAAAGCTGAAGCTCTTGATACGTTGATTTCTAAATTCGAAGAGGGAGGTTCCAGTGCTGCGGAAGGAGATGGTTCATTTGAAGGAAGTTTTAATGCAAATGAATGGAATGGTTTTTCTGAAGTCGAGAAAGAAGAAATAATACAAAATTATAGATTAGCCTTTCGTTCTTTGGGAACTGTAAATTGGTGTCCAGAATTAGGGACGGTATTGGCTAATGATGAGATAAAAGAAGGACTTTCAGAGCGTGGAGGTTTCCCTGTCGTTAAGAAAAAAATGTGGGGTTGGTCCATGCGTGTATCGGCTTATGCAGATCGTCTTTTAAAAGGATTAGAGGAATTGGATTGGAGTCCTGCATTGAAAGAGCAACAGAAGAACTGGATTGGAAAATCTAGAGGAGCCAAAGTTTTCTTTGATATCCAGGATCATGAAGGAGTGTCAATAGAGGTTTTTACTACTCGACCAGATACTATTTTTGGTGTTACATTTATGACCTTAGCTCCAGAAAGTGAATTGCTAGATTCTATTGTTGCTGATGAATATAAATCGAAAGTTCAGGCTTATGTTGAGGTCGCAAAAAATAGATCAGAAAGAGAACGTCAAACTGAAGTTAAGAATATTTCAGGTGTATTTACAGGCGCTTATGCCAAGCATCCATTAACGGGAAATCCAATTCCAATTTGGGTTGGTGATTATGTGTTAGGTTCTTATGGTACCGGGGCAGTAATGGCCGTTCCAGGTCATGATGGCCGTGATTTTGCATTTGCACGTCACTTTAGAATTCCAGTTGTTCAGGTGATCAGTAAAGATGGATCTGAAGAAGCTGTTTTAGAAGCGGCAATGGAAGAGAAAGGAGGTGTCCTTATCAATTCAGACTTCTTAAATGGTCAGAAGGTTAAGCAAGCAACAAAAACGATTTTATCTAAACTTTATGATAAGGGAATAGGTGAAGCGAGGACTAATTTCAGGTTGCGTGATGCGGCCTTCAGTAGACAGCGTTACTGGGGAGAGCCTATTCCGGTATATTACGAAAACGGGATAGCTAAAGCTATGGACGTTTCCTCCTTGCCACTTGAGCTACCAGCAGTTGATCAGTATAAACCTACAGAAACTGGAGAGCCACCACTGGCAAGAAGTAAAGATTGGTTTGTAGATGGTAATCCTATTGAGACTAGTACCATGCCAGGTTGGGCAGGATCATCTTGGTATTTGTTTAGGTACATGGATGCGCAAAATAATGAAGCATTTGCTTCAAAAGAAGCATTGAAATACTGGCAAAATGTAGACCTTTATATTGGAGGGTCAGAGCATGCTACAGGGCATCTTATATATTCTAGATTTTGGACAAAATTCTTATACGATAGAGGCCATTTATTTGTTGAAGAGCCCTTTAAAAAGTTGGTGAATCAAGGAATGATTCTAGGTAGAAGTAACTTTGTATATAGGGTTAAAGACAGCAATACCTTTGTTAGCTTTAATCTTAGGGATCAATATGATACTGTTCCTATGCATGTTGATGTAAATATAGTTAAGGATGACGTCTTAGATCAAGCTGCTTTTAAGGCCTGGAGAGAAGATTTATCCGATGCTGAGTTTGTTCTTGAGGATGGAGCTTATCATTGTGGTTCAGAAGTTGAAAAGATGAGTAAGTCTAAATTCAATGTCGTGAATCCTGATGTTATAGTAGAAGAATATGGCGCAGACACCTTAAGAATGTATGAAATGTTTTTAGGGCCAATTGATCAAAGTAAACCTTGGAGCACTAGTGGGATATCTGGTGTATATAATTTCTTAAAAAAATTCTGGAGATTATTCCATAATGATGAAATTTTTAGCATTTCAGAAGAGGCTCCTACCGCAGATGAATTGAAAGTATTACACAAAACAATAAAGAAAGCAGAAGAGGATGTTGAAGCATTTTCTTTTAATACTTCGGTAAGTAACTTTATGGTTTGTGTGAATGATCTTCAGAAGTTAAAATGTAATAAACGAGCTATACTGGAGGATCTTATCGTTATAATTTCACCTTATGCTCCACATATTTGTGAAGAGTTATGGGAGAAATTAGGAAATGAAGATGGGGTGTTAGAGGCAGAATATCCAAAATTTAATCCTGCTTATTTGGTAGAAAGCTTACATAAGTATCCTGTTTCGTTTAATGGGAAGATGAGATTTACCATTGAATTGCCTATAGATATGTCTAAAGATGAGATAGAGGCAGCGGTGATGGAACATGAAAAGACTACACAATATTTAAATGGTGGTTCACCGAAAAAAGTAATCGTGGTTCCAAAACGAATTGTTAACTTCGTTATATAGTTGCATATCAGTAGTATTACGTAACTTGCCTTTGTTGTTATAAGGGGAGAGTAATCAGAAAATAAATAAGGAAGAGCTCCCCATTTTTAAACAAATGGGGAGCTTTTTTTGTTTTAGAAGAGGTTGGAATAATAGCTAAATTGATTTTGGAATAGCTTTTGACTTAAGTAAAGTAGAATTAATACAATGATTATGATTAGAGGAGTGTTTTTTTGGCTATTACTTTTTACGGTTTTTATTAATAAGGATGTTAGGGCTCAGCAGTCAGCCTTTCAGATTGGTGAACGTATAGACTTCAAGGTGAACTACGGTATGATCAATGCTGGTCACGGTTCCTTGTCAATTAAAGGAACGGAAGAAGTTGGAAGTAAGACTACTTATCATATCGTAGCGAAAGGGAAATCAGCAGGGTTTTTCGACATGTTTTTTAAAGTTAGAGATACTTATCAGACTTTTGTGGATACATCTAGTTTATTGCCGTTGAAGTTTACGAGAGATATAGAAGAGGGCAATTATAAGGTCAAGCAAAATGTAATTTTTGATCAAGAGAATAAAACTGCACAAAGCGAGGACGATACCATAGATATTAATCCGATTACTCAAGATTTAATTTCTTTCGTTTATTATTTAAGGAGTTTAGATCTTTCTAATATTAAAAAGGGTGATGAAGTGCCTATTACGATCTATCTGGATGATGAATTATTTGAAACCTACTTTAAATATGTGGGTGATCAAAAGATAAGGACCAAATTTGGAAGGGTAAATTGTATGACTTTTGTTCCAAAAATGAAGACAGGAAGAATGTTTGATGAAGAAGAAGATCTAAAAGTGTGGATTACTAAAGATCGATTAAAACTGCCTGTTAGAATAAAGTCTGATTTGATGGTTGGCTCTATAAGAATGGATATTACAGGGTATGAAAATTTAGTTTCAGAATTTAATCCAAAATAGGAATCTTATTCGCTGTGTTTAACTAGCAATTAAATAAGAAGGTGCAAATCAAAATTTTTAACAGATAATCCATTGAATTGCCCAAAAAAAATAAAAAAATACGGTATTGCTCTTGGTTAGATTTGATAAATTGCGAAAGCAAATATATTATCAAAAATGGACCTAGAGAACCAAGAGCTTTTAGATATACTAAAAAAATTAGACAAGAAGTATACAGATACAGGACAAGACCTTACTTCCTATTTGGAAGGTTTGTATCATGCCAAATACTTAAATTACTGGGATTATATTGCCCAGGAGACATTGTTGTCTCTTCAGAGACCGCGGACTAATTTCCCTGATGAAAAAGTCTTCATCATGTATCATCAGATTACAGAATTGTATTTTAAATTAACTTTGCACGAATTGAAACAACTTCGTTCAAAGGAAAATATTGATGCAAAATATTTTCTATCAAAGGTAGGTAGGGTTAATAGGTATTTTGAGGCATTGACTAGTTCCTTTGGAGTTATGGTTGATGGGATGGAGCGAGAGCAATTCCTTACCTTTAGATTGACACTGCAGCCTGCAAGTGGTTTTCAGTCTTCTCAATATCGTCTAATTGAGATCATGTCTACTAATTTCTTGAACCTTGTGTCAAAAGACCATAGAGCAAATTATTCTTCGAATTCAGATATTCAAGAAATGTTTGAGTTTATCTATTGGAAAGAAGGAGCGAACCATACTTTGACCGGTAAGAAAGCCTTCACGATGGTTCAATTTGAAGAGAAATACAATACTGACTTCCTTCAAATGGCTAAGGAGTCTCAAGGAAATAATATCTGGGATATTTATAAATCCCTTTCCGAAGAGGACCAAAATAATCCTGAAATCATCGAAGAAATGAAATGGTACGACGTGCATGTAAATGTAAATTGGCCATTGGCACATTATAGATCTGCTGTGAAGTATTTAATTGCTGAACCACATGCTATCGCTGCCACAGGTGGTACTAATTGGAGAAAATACTTGCCTCCAAGATTCCAAAAACGTATATTTTATCCAGAATTATGGTCTGCCCAAGAGATTGAAGACTGGGGTAAAGGCTGGGTTGATAGTGTAGTACAAGAACATACGGTTAAGAACGATTAAGAAGCATGAAGCGCATTCCATACCTTTTATCCCTATTGGGAATCCTATTCTTGTTCTCCTGCGGAGGAGATGTAGAAATTCCAGATGAAATAACATTAGCAACTGCTATCGCAAAGCCGGAACCTCCTAAAGAGTACTTGTTCGGTTACGATTTGGATTCATTTGATGTTGTGAATGATGGAATAAAGTATGGAGAATCGCTTGGTAAAATACTAAATACACATGGTGTAGGTCATTCTACTGTTCACTACTTGGCTAAGGCTTCTAAAGAAGTATTTGATGTTAGAGATTTTAAAGTGGGAAATAGTTATACCATTCTAAAGTCGAAAACAGATAGTCTCTCGAACGCAAACGTTTTTATCTATCAAGAAGATAAGGTGAATTACTATATCTATGATTTTAGGGATAGTATTCAAGTTAGTCACTTCAAGAAGGATATTGAGGTTAAGATCAAAACGGGATCTGGTGAAATTACTTCTTCCCTTTGGGAGGCTGTGATAAAAGCAGGCTTATCCCAAAAGTTGGTTTTAGAATTAGCGGATAACATATACCCTTGGTCTATTAATTTCTTCAGTGTTCAGAAAGGAGATAAGTTCAAAGTAATCTATGAGGCCAGATATGTGGAAGGTGAATTTATAGGGATTGGCGAAGTTCTAGCCTGTAACTTTTATCATAATGGAAAAGACTATTATGCTTTCAACTATGATGGTGCTGGTTTTGAAGATTTCTATGATCACGAAGGAAACAACTTGAGAAAGTTCTTCTTGAAAGCTCCTGTATCTTATACTAGAATATCATCTAAGTTTACTAAAAGAAGGTATCACCCTGTTCAAAAGAGATGGAAGGCTCATAAAGGAACTGACTTTGCAGCTCCAAAAAACACCCCTATTTATTCTACAGCAGATGGTGTTGTTACCAATGCAGAATATGGGAAATTTAATGGCCGTTATGTAAAAGTCCGTCACAACAAGACCTTTACTACGCAATATCTTCATATGAATAAGATTGCCAAGGGAATAAAGCCTGGTAGAAAAGTTCGTCAAGGTGAAGTTATCGGTTATGTTGGAAAAACGGGACTTGCTACAGGATACCATGTATGTTATCGTTTTTGGAAAAACGGTAGGCAGGAAGATCCTTTTAAGGTTAAACTTCCTCCTTCAGAGCCTATCTCAGATAAATTGAAATCTGATTACATTGGAAAAATGAGTCCTCTAAAACTTGAGTTGGATGCTTTGAAATATCCAGGAGAAGTTGAAAATGAGGAAACTATAGAAAAAGTTGCAATAGCCCTATAAAAATTGGGGGTTATAGAATAAAAAAAGGGCCTATCTTATTAAGATGGGCCCTTTCCATATCAGTACATCAATAATTTTGTACATCTAATAGCTTTCTATTCCCTAAAGTAGATTAATTTTTGGTCAATCGGAAAAATAGTGGATGGAATTATCTAATTTAAAGGTGAATGACCTCAAATTGAGGTTTAGTTGTTTATCTCCGTGAATCGATTGATATTTTTCATGCTTCCAAATATTACTAAAAGGTCATTTGCTCTGATTGTAGTCTGAGCATTTGGTACTCCGATGGTATGTTGTATTGTTTGTCCTTCTTCGTTGGTGGTTGGTCTTATAATAGTGACCAGGTTTAACTTGTATTTTTCACGAAGGTTTATATCCTCAATAGATCTGTCGATGATATTGATTGGAGCTTTTATCTCAGCGATTTCATATCCATCTGGTAGTTCCATGATGTCAATAACATTGGGGTTAAGTAATTTCTCGGCAACGCTTATCCCAACTTCATTCTCCGGTGATAGAATTTCACTGACTCCCATTTTTTGAAGAATGCTTTTTTGTTCCTCTCCCATGGCGCGGGCAATGATTCTTTTAACTTTAAGCTCCATAAGGTTAAAAGTACAAAGTAGTAGTCCCTCAAAATTTTCACCTATGGCCACAATTACTGCGTCCATATCTTCTATATTTTGAGAAAGTAAATTTTTCTTATCAGTTGCATCGCAGGCTACTGCATGCGCTACATCATCTTTTATTGCTTCAATTTTATTGATTGATGTATCGATAGCAATAACTTCTGCTCCTCTTTCTGATAGTGTTCGAGCGATTGCTGAGCCAAATTGTCCGATACCGATTACTGCAAATTTTCCGTAAGCCATTTTTATTGGATATTTGAAACAAAGTTAAAAAAACCTTTGAATTAGGATTTAGTATATCAAGAGTTCTATTTATTCAATTACTTTTGTATTTGTAAAACAAAAGTGATGAAGAAGTTATTCTACTTAAGTACTTGCGATACTTGTAAACGAATCATTAAGGAGGCCTCTCTTGATACTGCTGGAATTGAATTTCAAGATATCAAAAAGAATCCTATCTCAAATAGTGATTTGGAATCCCTTAGACCTTTTGTTGATTCCTATGAAGCGCTCTTCAATAAACGTGCTAGAAAATATGCCAGTGAAGGGTTGAAAGGAAAGGAATTTACGGACGAGGAATGGAAAAGTCTTATCCTTGGTGAATATACCTTCCTGAAGCGACCTGTTGTACTATTGGGTAAGGAGGCTTTTATAGGTAATTCCAAAAAAACGGTAACTGCACTAAAAACTATATTAGGTCATGCCGAATAAAGCTGTTTTATCTCATTTAGCACTCTTTTCAGCTAACCTTATTTATGCAATTACATTTATAGTAGCTAAAGATGTTATGGGAGGATATGTCTCTCCAATAGCCTTTATTTTGATGAGAGCGACTGGGGCTACTATTTTGTTTTGGATCATTCATCAAATGTTCATTCGAGAAAAGGTTGATAAGAAAGATTGGAAATGGCTAATCCTTTGTGGATTTTTTGGTGTGGCATTCAATCAAATGATGTTTTTTAAAGGTTTGCATTTGACAACGCCCATCAATGCTGCTGTCACCATGACATCCACGCCAATACTAGTATTTCTTTCTGCTATATATTTAGGTCAGGAAAAGTTGAACCTAAGACGTGGAGTAGGGATATTATTGGGTGCGGTAGGAGCTATTACATTGATATTAATGAGTACAAGTCAACTTAGAGCGGAAAATCCTACATTAGGAAATTTCCTTGTCTTTGTTAATGCGGTCTCATATGCTATATATCTAGTATTGGCAAAGCCTTTGATGGCTAGATATAATCCTGTTACCGTTATTAAGTGGGCCTTTACCATTGGTTGGGTAATGATCTTGCCATTTGGAATTGAAGGGCTTTTAGAAGTCGTATGGACAGATATGAGTTCAAATATCATTTGGTCCATCGTTTTTGTAGTTGTGGGGACCTCATTCTTGGCTTATTTATTCAATATTATAGCCTTGAAAAATTTAAGAGCTTCAACGGTTAGTTTTTATATTTATTTACAACCTTTGTTGGCTACCGTGATTGCTCTTTCAATAGGGGTTGAAAGTTTGAATTCTTTAAAAGTATTGAGTGGGATAGCTATATTTATAGGTGTGTTTTTGGTAAGCTACCAAAGGCCCAAATCTAAGTCCGTTATTTCTACCCCTAAAGACAAGTTAAAATCCTGATTGCTATTGATCGGGTTTCAGTATATTTGCAAAAAGAAACATTATATGGAAACTAAAAAAGTGCCCATTTCAGTATATGCAGAATCTACTCCGAATCCGGATGTGATGAAGTTTGTGTGTAATAAAGGAATAAACCCAGGAGACAGTATAGAATTTAAGAATATTGAGGAAGCACAAGCATCTGCGTTATGTGCTCAGATTTTCAATTTTCCATTTGTAAAGGAGGTATTCTTGGCTAGAAACTTTATTTCAATCACTAAGTTTAATATCATCGAATGGGAAGATGTTGTGATGGAAGTAAGAGAGTTCATCCGTGAATATATTGCTTCAGGTAAAGAGATAATCTCAGCACCTATTGCTGTGGAAGAATCTGTAGAGACCTCTGAAGGAAGTAGTTCTACGATGATGAAGGATACTACTCCTGAAACAGACATTGAAAAGAAGATTGTAGATATTTTAGAAGAATATGTTCGTCCGGCAGTAGAATCTGATGGGGGGAATATTAGTTTTAGAAAGTATGATCATGGGATTGTAACGGTTGCCCTACAAGGGGCTTGCAGTGGATGTCCTTCTGCATCTGTCACCCTAAAACAAGGTATTGAAACTATGTTGAAGCAAATGTTACCTGGTCAAATCGAGGCGGTAATTGCTGAAGAGGTATAAGTTTTAAATAGATAACAATAAAAAAAGGGAACCTATTATAGGTTCCCTTTTTTTATTGAATTATGCTTCTTTAACAGTTAGCTGCTCAATTCGTTTTTCATAGTCCTTTCCTTGGAAGATCCGCTGAACGTACACTCCAGGAGTATGAATCATATTGGGCTCTAATTCTCCTGCTGGAACTAGTTCTTCTACTTCGGCAATGGTAATTTTTCCACCGGCTGCCATCATTGGATTGAAATTACGGGCAGTTCCTTTGAAAATAAGGTTTCCTGCTGTATCTCCTTTCCAAGCCTTTACTAATGCGAATTCGGCTTCAAAGGCATGCTCTAAAAGATATTTCTTCCCGTTGAATTCCCGAACTTCTTTACCTTCAGCAACCTCTGTTCCAACGCCTGCAGGTGTAAAGAATGCTGGAACACCCGCTCCTGCAGCTCTACATCTTTCTGCCAAAGTACCTTGTGGAATAAGGTCGACTTCTAATTCGCCAGATAGTAATTGTCTCTCAAATTCGGCATTTTCACCAACGTAAGAGGAAATCATTTTTTTGACCTGCTTCTGTTGAAGCATAAGTCCGATTCCAAAATCATCTACCCCTGCATTATTAGAGATACAGGTAAGATCTTTGGTTCCTTGTTCAACCAATGCTGTAATGCAATTCTCAGGAATTCCGCACAATCCGAAACCTCCTAGCATTAGTGTATCACCGTTTTTTATATCTTTTATCGCTTCCTGAGCGTCTTTAACTACTTTGTTAATCATACTTTAAAAGTTAAAAATCAGGTTCATCATCCATTTCTAATTGCGAATTGTCCTCATTCTGCTTTTCGAATTCTTCGCAATCTGTAATAATTGTCATTTTAGTAGAAGGAACTTCAAACGGTTCCTTTGAAATATCTAAGCTATTGTCTCCATATGCTTTTTGCATATAAAGTGCCCAAATTGGTAATGCCATATTTGCGCCTTGTCCTAGACTAGTTACACTAAATCGAACAGCAGGGTCTTCTGCTCCAGTCCAAACTCCGGTGACAAGATTAGGAACCATACCAATAAACCAGCCGTCCATATTGTTTTGAGTAGTTCCTGTTTTACCCGCAATATCATTTTTAAATTTGTATCTAAACCTTAAACGTATACTAGTACCATGACGTGTAACTCCTTCCATTAGGTTCAACATGGTGTAGGCTTTTTCTTCTGATAAAACCTCCGTATAATCTGGTTCGTAATTGTAAAGGATCGTTCCGTTTCTATCTTCAATTCTTGTAATAAAAATAGGGTCAATGTGTATCCCTTTATTGGCAAAAGTACTGTATGCTCCAGTCAGTTCGTATAGGGTCAATTCGGGTGTTCCTAGACATATAGATGGATATACTGGAATCTTACTTTTGATCCCCATTTTCTTGGCTAAATTAGCTACCTTTTTAGGGCCGACTTGCTTCATTAGATAAGATGATATGGTATTTACAGACCCAGCTAATCCTTGGCTTAAAGTAAGCTCTCCTCCATATTGCCTGTCACTGTTCTGTGGTTCCCAATCTTTTTCAAGACCCCATTCTTCTTTTTCAAATACAACAGGGATATTTGGAACCTTAGTGCATGGTGAATATTTGTGTTGATCGATGGCAGTGGCATAAACCATTGGCTTAAAAGTGGATCCTACCTGATGTCTTCCTGTATGGACATTGTCGTATTGGAAGTATTTATGGTTGATTCCACCTACCCATGCGCGAACAAATCCAGTTTGTGGATCCATACTCATCATACTATGGTGTAACAGGTATTTGTAATGAATAATGGAGTCCATAGGTGTCATTATGGTGTCCATTTCTCCTTCAAGGGTGTAGATTTTCATTTTTGTCTTTACCTTGAAGCTTGCATCAATATCTTCCCTTGATATTTTTGCCTTTTTCATCTTGCGGTATCGTTCACTTCTGCGAAGGGCAAGATCCAAATTTTTAGCAATTTTGTCTTTAGAATAATCTGAAGGGAACGGGGCATTTTTCTTCCTCTTCCAGCTCTTCATATGTTTGTAAAGCTGTTTTTGTAAGGTCTGATTATGTTCTGCCGTTGCATCTTCTGCGTAGCGTTGAAGTCTAGAATCTATGGTTGTATAAATTTTTAACCCGTCGCTATAGATATTGTATTCCGATCCGTCTGGTTTAGGAGTGGTTTTCACCCAATTCTTCATATAGCCTCTAAGAAACTCTCTGAAATAGGTAGAAAGCCCTTCGTGATGACTCTCTCTGGTGAATTCAATATTTAGATCTAGTTTCTTTAAAGAGTCTGCAGATTGCTGCTCAAGAATTTCATTCCGAACCATTTGCTGAAGTACGACATTTCTTCTTCTCTTGGCCCTTTCTCCATTACCCTTTCTATTGGGATTGTATAGTGATGGGTTTTTGGCCATCCCAACTAAAATGGCAGATTGTTCAATGCTTAATTTATCTGGAGTAGTATTGAAATATATCTTAGCCGCAGATTTAATGCCTACAGCCTGGTAAAGGAAGTCGAACTTGTTGAAATACATTGCTATGATTTCCTCCTTTGTATAATTTCGTTCCAGTCTAGCAGCGATTACCCATTCATTAAATTTTTGCTTTATCCTGTCAATAGGATTTCTAGATACCTTTTCGGTAAATAACATCTTTGCCAACTGCTGTGTGATAGTCGATCCTCCACCTGCATTTTGACCTAGGAGACCTTTTACTATTGCTCTAGTTATTGCTCTAGCGTCTATTCCAGAATGTTCATGAAAACGTTCATCCTCCGTTGCAATAAGTGCATTTATAAGGTGAGGAGATAGGTTTTCATACCTTACGGGTGTTCTATTTTCATAGAAGTACTTACCCAGTACCTTTCCATCAGAACTTAGAACTTCCGTTGCGAAGTTAGATTCAGGATTTTCGATTTCTCTAAAGGTAGGAAGTGGTTCTCCAAACCACTCATTTGAGGCACAGAATAGCCCTACGGAAATTAATACAACAGGGCTTAACAAGCCTAGCCAAAATAGAAGAATGGCTCTTTTGATCCACTTCTTTTTCTTAGGTGTTTTTTGTTTAGTGCTGTTATTCTCCGTATTTGTAGTACTCATATTCAATACTTAATTCAATGCTTCTATTGTGAGGCCAATTTGTTCTATTCCATCTAGATTCTCTTCCCGCATACCTTGGGTGATACTCAAGGTATAATCGCCTGTCTGATCTAGGGCGATTGGGTAAAGTAATTTTATCGTTTTCAATTCTCCCCAGCCTTCTCCTAGCCATTTCCCATCAGGTTGAGCGATGTTGTATTCCATCGTATCCGTTCTACTATTGCCATCGGGATAGGTCAAGGTTGTGAACAAGAATAAATTTCTAAATCCGTAATCATTGTTATGCTTCAAATAAAAATGTGAAGCAAACTTTCCAGGTTCTTGAATGTCAAATTCAAATTCCTGTGGATTGTTTTCATTCCATGCGTCTCCAACTGTATTCATTGCGCTGTGAGCCTCTTTCGGACCACAGGCAATGAATAAGCTAAGTATGCCAAGTAAGGCCAAACATTGCTTCATGCTAATTCTCTTTTGGCTTATTTTGACCTTTATTTCCTTGACCTGTAGGCTTTGACTTAACTTTTGCCTTTCTACGGTGTGGCGTATGATCTCTTTTTACAGTTGTTGCTGTACTCGTATTTGGACCACTTCCAGATCTGTTTTTCGGGGCAGTTTTCGTTCTTGACTTTAGTGCCTGACCCTCCGAATTGACTGTTCTTGCCTTTTTCTTCTTTTGCTGATTTCTACGCTTGTTTTTACTTGGAGCATTAGAATTATCAAATCTGTTTAAGCTATCCTGACCAACAACACTTTCAAATTCTTTGAATTCATCAATGATCTCTATTTCTTTAAACATATCAATAGAGTCAGGTATTTCACCTTTCTTATTCTTACTGATGATTTCTCTGACTTTCTCTACATTCAGTTCTATCCAAGTCATTTTTTCACCATCAGAATAGGTGTACCACATTTTTTGCTTGAAGATATCCATCTTTTGAAAAGATGCTTCTCCAGAGCCTGTTTTCAATCTGATACTGGTATTTGGGAAGGCTTTTAATGCGTCCAGATAGGAGTCTAATTCGTAGTTTAAACAACATTTTAGTTTTCCACATTGCCCAGCTAATTTCTGTGGGTTTAGAGAAAGTTGTTGATACCGTGCAGCAGTTGTGTTTACCGACCTGAAATCTGAGAGCCAAGTACTACAACATAGTTCTCTACCACAAGATCCAATTCCCCCAAGACGAGCAGCTTCTTGTCTTGCCCCAATTTGGCGCATTTCAATTCGAATTTTGAATTCTTCGGCCATAACCTTAATCAACTCTCTAAAGTCGACACGGTCATCTGCCGTATAATAGAAAGTTGCTTTGGTGTTGTCACCTTGGAATTCAACATCAGAAATTTTCATCTTAAGCTTAAGCTCACTGGCCATTAACCTAGTGCGGTACATGGTTTCCTTTTCCCTAGATCTTGCTTCAATCCACTTATCAATATCTTGCTGTGTTGCTTTTCGGTACAATTTATTAATCCGGTCGCTATCGGCAGTAATTTTCTTACGTCGCATTTGCAACTTCACGATAGAACCAACCATCGATACAGTACCTATATCATACCCAGGATTACCCTCTACAGAAACAATATCTGATTCGTAAAGTGGCATTGAATTTATATTTTTGAAGAAGCCTTTTCTTCCGTTTTTGAATTGGACTTCTACGATGTCATTTTTCTGGTAGTCTTGATCTACCTTGCTTAGCCAGTTGAATACTGGCATTTTACCTGCTGAACTTGAGCAAGAGGAACATCCTCCAGTGCTACAAGAAGAGCCAGATTTATCGTCAGATGATTTTACACTACATCCATTACACCCCATAATACGAATCAACATTTAGTTTATGATGTAGTTGCCTGGCAATTTTAAAGGATGTGTCCATCATAACAATTTTCGCATTGGCATTTCTTTCGATAT
>MAAC01009876.1_pt1 | contig 31648 bp, 29 predicted proteins | sample 1115981 | NCBI WGS metagenome assembly MAAC01 (sample SAMN04961126, study PRJNA320927) | seawater metagenome | isolation source: sample BD02T64 sea water enriched with oil for 64 days | place: USA:Gulf of Mexico | collected 2013-07-27 | reverse complement strand
GTCGATGGTGGCGTCGCTGAAGTGGCGATGGACGGCAGTAATGCAGCGCGAGTGCTGGTTGAGGCCGGTTGGGTGGGCCCCTGGGGCATCGCCTGCGATACGGCTTCCGGCACCTGCTTTGTGGTCGACGGCCTCAGCCTGGCGATGATCTCTGCCGAGGGTGAGCGCAGTGCTGTCGGTAGCCCGCTGGATACCTCCGCGCCACGCTTTGTGCGTGCCGTCGCCGCCGGTAAGCCCGGGGAGTTTCTGATGACCACGGCGCGGGGTGATGTGCTGCGCTATGACTTTGCCACCCAAACTACCGATATGCTGGTCGCCAAACAGGGGCAGCTCAAAGGCCTCTGTGCCGCGGATGACGGTGGCGTGCTGGTGGTGCGTGAGAATACTAATTCGGTACTTGCCATTAGTGCCACGGGTGAAATGAGTACTTTGGTCGAGGGTTTGAATGCACCTACCGACGTGTTTATGTGGCAGGGCAAGTGCTATGTCTCCGACACCGGTATTGGGCGCCTGCTCGAAGTGAGCCCACAGGGTGAAGTGACAACCTTACTCGACGGCCTATTCGATCCCCGAGGTATAGCCGCCATCGACAACACCCTCTACGTGCTGGATCGGGCTGCTCATTCTATTTGGGCGATTGATCTTGCCGGTAAAAAACAACCAGAACAAATTGCCACCCATTTGCCCATCGGCGCTATTTGTCCGCTAGATTTTGCTGGTGGTCTTTGCATCGATGGCAAGGGTGGACTACTGGTTGCGGCCGATGGAGAGGGCAGTGTTTTACGTTTAAGCCAAATTTAAGACGCCCGTAACATTATTGAAGTTACAAGGTGCAGGTGAGATCTTAGTATTGGCGCCGAGTCGTTATTCGAAATGAGTTATTCGAGTAATTGTTGCATTGCTGGGAAGGGGAGGCTGCTTGACCTGAGGTGCTAGCAGCCTATATTTATTGAAGGTAACAGCCTGTGCTATCGTCGTAGCCGACGTGATTTAAGTCAGTCTTCTCCAAATTGAGCACGTAAAGCATGCACTGGCATCAAAAATTCGTTTATTACAAGGAGAGTGGTGATGGAGGAGAGCTCGGATATTACGAAAAGGATGAGGGCTGAAGATGCGGCGGCATTTCGCTGGGTGGCGCGGCATCACAATGCTTATATCTTGGTGCGCGAAACGAATGAGGAGTCCATAGGGTATATTAACAGTCCCGGATTCACGCCTAAAAGGTTAGATTGCAAGTTTAAAACAGCGACCAAAAGCTTTCATCATAAGGGCATCAATAAATACCTTAATGTTGCTGGGCTTGTTGTTAATCCCCTTATGGATAACGAGTTTTTTCAAGCCTTTAAAAAGCCCAACAAATTTATTGAGTCATGTGATATATGGCGTAATTATCATAAGCAGGTGGTGCACGATTCATTTAGTCATGATGAGCAGGGCAGGGCAAATTACGTTTATTTTGCGCCTAAGCTGTATACGGTCAATAGTGACCCAAACAGTGATCGTTACGGTTGTTTGATGTTCAGTAGTTGTTCTCTGTTAAGTGGTGCAAGCTTTATACACGGTGATTACGACCTCTTCGGCATTGTGCCGGCGGATAACCCATCAGAGAATATTAGTGTGAATGAAAAACGCCTTGGCTATGATCATAGTCGAGGACGTTTGTTCTTTGACGTCCAGCATAGTCTCCACAAAAAAATGGGTGTGGCAATGATTCAGCATGGCAGCCAGGAAAAATATACAACGGATATGAATGACGCCATCGATGTCTTTTTCCCTGATGGCGATACCGTCAAGTACTACAAGGGTGAGAGCGCCATTAAAGCGCTCTACAAAGACCTGTTTCAGGGGCGAGTGATGTACACAAATACCAACAATACAAAAAAATTAATCGGGGACTGGGTATCGATTGTCAGTGGTTAAAAGCCCCCCACTGATCGCTCAATGGAGGACTTTTTTATAGCGGTTGGATTATGGCGGGGCTTTAAACCTCGCGCCCATCATCGCGCAGCCAGACATACATGGCGGGTATGATGATTAAAGTGAGTATCGTCGACGAGGCGAGACCAAACATCAGTGCCACGCCCATGCCGTGGAGCATGGCATCGGGCAAGATAAAGGCCGATCCTGCGATGCCCGCAAGCGCGGTGAGAAAAATCGGCTTGGCGCGAATGGCCGCGGCTTCTAGCGCGGCAGTGCGCATCGGCACCCCCTCACGACTTTTCATGTGGATAAACTCGATTAATAAAATCGAGTTGCGGACCACGATGCCCGAGAGGGCAATCAGACCGATGGTGGAGGGCATGGAGTAGGTGGCGTCCATGATCCAGTGGCCGAGAATAATGCCGGAAAAGCCCAGCGGTACAGGCAGCAGTACCACCAGCGGGGTTTTGAAGCTGCTGAACTGGCCGACCACCAGGATGTAAATACCGAGTATGGCGTAGTTAAAGGCGGAGCCCAGTTCGACAAAGGTTTCTTTGGTGACATCCCATTCGCCCATCCACAGCAGGGTGGGTTTGCTCTCATCTTCGGGTGGATCGAAGTAGCGCACCTCGGGCTGCATACCTTCGGGCCAGTCCATTTTTTTAATGATCTGCTCAACATCGTGCAGGGCGTACATGGGGGCGTCGCGGTGCTCACCGCGAATACTCGCCATCACCAGGTCGGCGAAGCGGCCATCGCGGCGATAGATGGGGTAGGAGGCGGGTTCGTGGGTAATGGTGACCACATCACCCAGTTCGCGGGTTTCACCGCTTAGGGTGGGAATGGGTGTCGACAGTAGACGCTCGCCAACAAACAGTGACTCTTTGGGCTGGCGCATAACGATGGGGATGGGGTTGCGCCCATCGCCCCGGTGCGAGTAGCCCAGATCGACACCCTGCAGCAGAGCGGCGAGAGTACTGTAGACCACGCCTTCATTGACCTGGTGGAAGTCGAGGTTTTCCTGGTCGATGGCGATGCGCATGCGCATCGGTGGGTTACCCAGGGAGTTATCGCTTTCGGCGAGTGCCGCTACCTGGTCGATGGCCTGCTGGATTTTGCGCGCGCTGGCACGGCGGGTTTCGGCATCGGGGCCGTAGACCTCGGCGAGCACAATATAGGGTGCCGGTGGCCCAGGCGGGGATTCCACCAGTTCTACGGTGGTGTTTTCCGGCAGCTCAAGAGCCTTTAAGCGCTGGCGGATTTCCATGGCGATAGCATGGCTTTCGCGATCTCTTTCCCAGGTGGACGACAGGCGGATGCGCACTTCACCCAGTTCCGGTGAGTTGCGTAAATAGTCCTGGCGTACCAGTCCGTAAAAATTAAAGGGCCCGGCAACACCGGCGTAGAGCTGCATATTTTGAATTTCTTCGATGTCGCCAATCAAGTTAGCAGCTTTAACCAGGATGCGGTCAGTCGCTTCGAGGGTGGAGCCCTCGGGTAGATCAAACTGTATTTGAATGTCCTGCTTATCATCGAAGGGCATGATTTTGAACAGTACCAACTGGTAGTACGGAATCAGAAAGCTCAGCAGGGTCAGGCCAACAATGGCAAGCACGGTGTATTTGGCGCGCTTCGGGGTGCTCAGTAGGCGACTTAAGGTGACGCGCACAGCCGTGCCAAAAATACCGCCCTGGGCCTCTTTTTCGTCCTCGAGTTTTGCTGCGGCTGAGTCGTTCGCTTCACCGTCGGTCTCGGGGCGCAGTTTCAACATCGCCCAGGGCACCACGGTAAAGGCGAGAATCAGCGAAAAGATCATTGCTGAAATGGCGGCGATGGGAATGGGCTCGAGAAAGGGCGCGATAAAGCCGTGGATGAAGAGCATCGGCAGCATCGCCATGACCACGGTAAAGGTGGCGATAATGGTGGGGTTGCCAACTTCGGCGACACCATCAATGGTGGCCTGTAGCACGCTGCGCCCATCGTGCATTTTCCAGTGTCGGGAGACATTTTCTATCACCACAATGGCATCGTCGGCGAGAATGGCGATGGAGAAAATAATGCCGTACATGGTCAGCCGGTTGAGGGTGACGTCGAGCAGCCAGCAGGTAAAGAACGTTAGCAGAATTGTGGATGGTACGACGAGGAGCACCACGATGCCCTCTCGCCAGCCCAGGAAGGCCCCCATAATAACCACGATGGCGGCGGTGGCGAGAATCAGGTGGAGCATCATTTCGTTGGATTTGTGCCCCGCCGTTTCACCGTAGTCGCGAGTGACGGCAACATTGATATCGGCCGGAATTAAATCACCGCGCACCAGTTCGAGGCGCTTCAGCACATCCTCGCTAATGGCCACGCCGTTGGCGCCATTGCGTTTGCCAATGGCCAGGGTGACGGCAGGCAGGCGCTCGTAATTTTTGCCCTGGGCACTGTCATCACCGACGGGGAGTAGCTGGGAGACGCGGTGTTCACCGAGGCTGGCACCGATCACAACCTTGGCAACATCGCGTAAATACACGGGTCGACCGTCGGTGGTGGTAATCACCAGCAGGCCAATTTCGGTGGTGCTGTGCAGGGTCTGGCCAACAATCACGGGGGTCAGCTGATTGGTGTTACGCAAGCTACCGGCGGCAAATGACAGGTTGGCATTGCGGACTTTTTCGACCACCTGATTGAGGGAGATACCGTACAGCGAGAGCAATTCGGGATCGGGTTCAATGCGCAGTTCTTTCGGTTGGCCACCGATAATATAGGTCAGGCCCACATCATCGACCTTGATGATTTCGTGCTTCAGTTCTTCAGTTAGGTCGTAGAGGGTTTCGGCGCTCCAGCGACCTTTGTTGCCGGGCTTGGGTGAGAGGGTGAGCACCACCACGGCGGCATCGTCGATACTGCGGCCAATCACCAGCGGCGGTGGCAGGTTATCGGGCACGCGATAGCGGTTGGCATCGATGGCATCGTTGACCCGTGCCACGGCGGCATCGTCGTCGAAGCCGGTATCGAAGCGCACGGTGAGGGCGATGCCATCGTCGCGGGTCATCGAATAGACATGCTCAACATTGTCGATGCCCTTGAGAATATCTTCAAAGGGCTTGGTGACTAGCTCGACCACGTCTTCGGCTTTCAGGCCGGGGGTGGCAATAAAAATGTCGACGAAGGGTACGGTGATCTGCGGGTCTTCCTCCTGGGGCATGCTCAACAGCGCCATGCCGCCGAGGATCACGGAAACAATTAAAATGAGCGGCGTTAAGGCCGATTGAATAAAGCCCTGGGTGATGCGCCCGGCGATGCCTATAGACACAATTACTCTCCCGCGCTAGTGGATGGGGCGGGGGTTTTGCGCGCCTGTTGTGGTTTTTGTACCAGGGTGTCGCCCGTTTGCAGGCCTGATAAGACTTCAATGCCGCTGGCCAGTTGGCTGCCGGGTTGAATCACAATCTCACTGCCGTCATTGAGATAGACGAAGCTCAGGCCGTAGCGGCGGTGGATGTAGGATTCGGGAATGACATAAGCCTGGCGTTTATCGGTAGAGACCCAGACTCTGACGCGCTCACCGACGAAAAAATCACCCAGACCGTCGACCTGAACATCGGCCACCACACGACCGTTGTCGAGCTCGGGGTAGACCTGAGAAACGGTGCCTTCGCGCCGCGTTGACTGGCTCAGGGTGTTGTTGATGTCGAGCATGCCGCGCTCCGCCACCAGTACCTTGTCACCTTTTTTGATAAAGCGGGCATGGCGCTCGGGCAACATCAGCCGCAGGATATAGCTGTCGGCGGCGATGTCGGCAATGGCTTCGCCGGGCATGACCACCGCGCCGTGGGTGACCTTGACACTTAAGACCCGACCGCGGGCGGGGGCGAGCACATCGCCCTGGGCCTGGGCCTCGCGCACCACCGCCTGGTCTAATTTCAACGCGGCAATATTAGCGCTGACAACATCGACATCGGTCTCTGCTTTGTCGAGTTCGGCCTGGCTCGCTTTACCGGTTTTTTGCAGGGTTGAAACGCGCTTTAAGGTGGTTTTGGCCAGGTTTAACTGTGCATTCAGGGAGCGCAATTTAGAGGCAATAGCGGCAATTTGCAGTTTTTGTTTGGCGTCGCGCACCAGGGCCAGTTTCTGCCCGGCCTCGACAATATCTCCCTCATCAACCAGTAATTCAACCAGGGTGCCGCCGATGCGGGCTCGTCCCTGGGTCACATCCATGGATTGCACGGAGGCAAAAACGGACTTTAAATCAAACACCGTTTGTTGCTTAACGTGAATGGCAGCGGCTTCGGCGCCGGCATAGGGGCTCAACAGGGTCAATACAATCATGGCCCGCGCGCTGCGGCGAAGCTTGGTGGATACATTCTTTAAAGTCAGCATAATTCCCAGTGGTTCCCTGTCGGTGAGGTCTATTTGGCGTGGCTTTGTTATTGTCTGCGCTATTATTTAAGGGTACTGCGCAGTTTACGAAGCTGGGACTCTACGTAAAAGCCTCGGGCGAGAGGAGGGCATTAACTGCCTTTGAGGGTGCCGATTAAGACAAAACACTGGATTTTGAAAAGTTTTGGCGCAATGAGCCCGCCGAAGTCGTCGCCAGTTTCCCGTCGCTAGCGATTAACTTTCCGTCGCTAGTGATTAAGAGGGGGTGTTGGCTTATTTGCGGCGAATGGCATCGGTTCTCACCGGGAATACGCCGCTTTCTCTATCTTTGAAAAATTGTTTCAGGGTTCTTTTCACCGAGGGGAAGGCGATATCGTCCCAGGGTATTTGCTGCTCTTCGAAGAGCTCGACTTCGAGGGACTCGATGCCCGCTGAAAATTCGGGCTTGGCCAGCTCGCCGCGAAAAAACACATAGACCTGATTGATGTGGGGGATGTCTATCATGCTGTACAGCTCCAGCGAATGCAGGTGGGCGTTGGCCTCTTCGACGCATTCACGCACGGCACCTTCGAGCATGGTTTCACCGTTTTCCATAAAGCCCGCTGGCAGGGTCCAGTAACCGTAGGCGGGTTCAATGGCGCGGCGGCAGAGTAGCACCCGGCTTTGGTAGACGGGAATGCAGCCAGCAATAATGCAGGGGTTTTGATAGTGTATGGTCTCGCAGCCATCACAAACGTGCCGGTGGCGATCGTCCCCCTCGGGGATGCGGTGGTCAATATTGCCACCGCAACTACTACAGTATTTCAAGGTGCTCGCTCATCCAGAATAATTTATGACAAGTTGTTTCCCCGAGTATAACCTTGAGAGCATAACCTTGCCCATCCATTCGCTTAAAGCAGCAGGTTTTATTGGTGTTAAAGAAAATTACTGAGCAACTCCATGCGCTACCGCCCGAAGCCCTGCAGCCAGTGGAGGGGGCTCGAGAGGCCGCCGTATTGCTGGCCTTAACGCGAGAGGTCGACCCCCAGCTGGTGTTTATTCAGCGTGCGCAGCACATGAAGAGTCACCCCGGGCAGGTGGCCTTTCCCGGGGGCAAGTGGGAGCCGGGCGATAGCAGTTTGCTGTTTACCGCGCTGCGGGAAAGTGAGGAGGAAGTGGCGTTGGCACCGGGTGAGGTTGAGCTCATCGCCAAGCTGCCCCAGCGCCGCACTCGTTTGGGGGTACAGGTGACGCCCTACCTCGGTTTTATCCGCCCCGGGCTGCCCTTGTTAGCTGACCCCGGCGAGCTGGAGGCGATCTTTCACGTGCCCCTGTCGTACCTGCTGGAGCCGCAGCATTTAATTAAGAAACAGGTGGATGTATTGGGTAGCTGGTGCTGGATGCCCTGTTATCATTACGCCGGCTACACTATCTGGGGTTTTACGCTCACGGTGCTGGTGGACATGCTCAATCGTGTTTTTGATGTGGGTTTAAGTGCCGAGATTGATGGCGCTGATTTGCCCGCAGAGTTACGTCAACAATTCCCACGCTTCCCCGAAGGAGAGTCCCAGGGTGAGCAGGGCTCAGAATCAATAAAGGATAGCAGGCTTAAAAGATGATTTATCAATACGAAGACCGGATACCGACAGTGGGCAAAGATGTTTTTGTCGCCCCCAGCGCCGATGTGATTGGCTCCGTGAATTTGGGTGACCGGGTGAGCGTCTGGTTTGGCGCGGTGATTCGCGGCGATACCGACATTATTAATATCGGCGCCGGCACCAATGTGCAGGACACGGCGGTGATTCATACCGATCCGGGGATACAGGCCAACATTGGCTGCAATATCACCATTGGCCATTGCGCGATGATTCACGGCTGTACCATCGGCGACAATTCGCTTATCGGTATTAATGCGGTGATTCTCAATGGCGCGGTTATCGGTAAAAACTGCTTGATTGGCGCCAATGCCCTGGTGCCCGAAGGCATGGTGATTCCCGATAATTCCATGGTGCTCGGCACGCCGGCGAAAATTGTCCGCCAGCTGGATGAGAAAACCATTGCCGTGTTGCAGAGTTCTGCGGCGATTTACATCGAAAAAGCGGCGAGCTTTCGTACCTCGCTGATTCCTCTGGATCTGCCCTCTTGAGATTTTGTGCGCAAAAGCGACGGGCTAAGTGATGAGTGGAAATAGTAAATCGGCCACCGGTGGCGACAGTAGCGATGTTGAAGAGGCGCCGGTAGTGTCGCCCTGTGTTTCTATTTGTGTTCTCGACGGGGACGATATCTGTACCGGTTGCCATCGCAGCGGTGAAGAGATTCGCGAGTGGGTGTTACTGAATAATACGGAACGCCGAGCGGTGATTAAAAGGGCCCATGCACGGGGCAAGGTGGGCAATCCCTTTGCCTGATCTCCGGCGGGACTAAGGTTCTTCTTTTTCCTGGGGCGCTGTTATCTGCCAAACCTTGAGTTTACTAATCATCTTTTCCGAGAGCGCGAGCACCTCCAGCCGATAGCTGTCGATGTTGAAGCTAACCCTGGCATCGGGGAAGCTCTCGATGTGCTCGAGGGCAAGACCGTTGAGGGTTTTTGGCCCGTCCACGGGTAAATTCCAGTGGGTGGTTTTATTGATGTCGCGAATGTTGGCGGCACCATCAATCAGATAACTGCCGTCATCCTGTTTGGCGATTTCATCCTCGTGCTCGAAAATATTGGTGGTGAAATCGCCGACGATCTCTTCGAGGATATCGTCGAGGGTCGCCAAGCCCTCAACTTCGCCGTATTCATCGACCACCAAGCCCAGGCGATATTTGTTCTTCTGAAAATTAATCAGCTGAATATGCAGAGGGGTTTCAGCGGGAATAAAGTAAGTGGGGTTGGTGAAGCGTTTGAGGGCCTCTTTGGTTAGCTGGCCCTCGCCGCCACGCAGTATACGGCTGACCTTGCGCATGTGGAGGATGCCGACAATCTGATTAATGTCGCCCTCGTAGACCGGCAAACGCGTGTGCTCGGTATTGACGATGCGCTCCACCAGCGTGTCGATGTCGTCCTCCAGGTTGAGGCCGAGAATTTCACTGCGCGGCACCATAATGTCATTGACGCTGATCTTTTCCAGATCGAGAACGCTGATCAACATATCCTGGTGGCGCGAGGAGAGGTTCTCCTCTTTTGCTTCATCCACCACCGTGCGCAGCTCCTCCTTGCTGAGGCTATCATCGAGCTTTTTCAGGGGGTTGAAGCCGAGCAGGCGCACCAGTCCGTTGGAGAAATGGTTGACGATCCACACCAGAGGGTAGGCAATTTTTAGCAGCGGTTTAAGGATATGGCTGGCTTTAAAAGCCACGGCTTCAGGGTGCAAAGCGGCGATGGTCTTGGGTGTCACCTCGGAAAAAATCAGCAGGGCAAAGGTGAGGCCAAGGGTAGCGACAAAAATACCCCACTCAGGCCCAAACAGGCGAATGCTGATGATTGCAGAAGTTTCTGGGCGCGGCGGGCACCACGGCTCTTTTTAGCGAGATGTTTCAGCCGATAACGGTTGAGGGACATCATCCCCGTTTCGGAGCCAGAGAAAAAAGCAGAGATAATCAGCAGGCTTGCCAGCACACTGACAAGCAACCATATCGGGGCGTCGTTCAAAGAGGGGCTAAGCTCTCGTAGCTAAGGGTCGCTCATGTTGAAGTAGTTTGCTGCGCTTGGCAACTGGCTTTAAGCCAGAATTACCTCGAGGACAAATTTGGTGCCCCAGAAAGCGAGCATTAACAGGGTGAAGCCCCCGAGAGTGCAGAGGGTCGCGGTTTTGCCGCGCCAGCCCCAGCGGAAATGTCCCCACAATAAAGTGCCGTAAACCAGCCAGGCAACAATGGAGAAAACCGTTTTGTGCACCAGGTGTTGGGCGAAAAAATTGTCGACAAACAGCAGGCCACTAGCCAGTGCCAGCGTTAGCAGGGTAAAGCCGGTGAGCACCAGGCCAAATAGCAGGCTTTCCATGGTTTGCAGGGGCGGCAGGATGCGCATCAATGGGCTGTTGTGATGTTGGTGCAGTTGTCGATTTTGGTAGGTCAGAAAAAGCGCTTCAAGCGCGGCAATACTCAGCAGGCTGTAGGCGATAATTGACAGTAGTATGTGCAGGCTCAGGCCCAGCGGCAGGTTGTTGCGGGGTGGGCTTTGCCAAAGAGGTAGCAAAGAGAGGGCCAGTGCCAGGGCGCTGCAAGGGAAGAGCAGTAGGAAAAGGCTGTGAAAGGGACGGCGCAGGCTGCCGGCCACCACCATAAAATTGATGACCATAAAAATAGCGACCGAGAGGGGCAGTAGACTGAAGCTGGTACCCGAGTCGGTAAAAATTTGCTGCCAGCTGGTGGCAAAGTGGGCGACTAAAGCCAGGCCGCTAAGCCCTAATGTTGAGCCTTTGGCGATGGAGGCCGTGCTGCCGGAGGGTTGTAGACTGGCGCGAACCTGCAGGCCAAAGGCGGTCAGGTAGCAGGCAATGGCGAATGAGGCGGTAAGTGGTACGGACATAACAGCTGTTCGTGTTGATCAGATGCGTCGAGTTTGGCACAGAATGCCAGTGGCGCAAAGCCTGTGACGCCCCCGGCTTGGTCGGGTTGTGCTGGGCAGGCCCCTAGCAGCGAGTGACGCTACACGGCTGCCGGTAAGCCTGTTGATCGGTTATACTGAGCGGCTGAATCGCCTCATTCCACAGCGGGAATAAAATTACCATGGCTCTATTCGAAAATCTTAGTGACCGTCTTTCCCATAGTCTGAAAGCCATCTCCGGCAAATCGACGCTCAGTGAAGAGAATATTAAGGAGACTCTGCGCGAAGTGCGCATGGCCCTGCTGGAGGCCGATGTCGCCCTGCCAGTGGTGAAGACCTTTATTGACCAGGTGCGCGATAGAGCGGTGGGCCAAGAGGTTAATCTTAGTCTCAACCCGGGCCAGCAATTTCTCAAGATTGTGCAGGACCAGCTCGAATTGGTGATGGGTGCCAGCAACGAGAGTCTCGATCTCGCGGCGGCACCACCGGCCGTTATTTTAATGGCGGGTTTACAGGGTGCGGGTAAAACCACCTCCGTTGCCAAACTGGCGCGCTACTTGAGCGAGCGGGAAAAGAAAAAGGTGATGGTGGTCAGTGCCGATGTTTATCGCCCGGCGGCGATTAAACAGCTAGAGGTATTGGCGGCAGAGGTGGGCGCAGAGTTTTTCCCCAGTGCCGCCGAGCAGAGTCCGGTCGATATCGTCGAAGCTGCGCTGGCGGCGGCGCGCAAAAGCTTTGCCGATGTACTGATCGTCGATACGGCGGGTCGTCTGCATATTGATGAAGCCTTGATGACCGAAATCAAGGACCTTCACCAGGCGGTGAAGCCGGTGGAAACCCTGTTCGTCATCGATGCGATGATTGGTCAGGATGCCGTGAATACGGCCAGTGCCTTTAATGAGGCGCTGCCGCTGACCGGGGTGATTCTCACCAAGGTCGACGGCGATGCTCGCGGTGGTGCGGCGCTGTCTGTACGACAGGTCACTGGCAAGCCGATTAAATTCCTCGGTGTCGGTGAAAGAACCGATGCCCTCGAGCCCTTCCATCCAGAGCGGGTGGCCTCGCGTATTCTCGGCATGGGCGACATGCTCTCGCTGATCGAGGAAGTTGAGCGCAAGGTCGACAAAAAGAAAGCCGACAAGCTGATCAAAAAGGTGCAAAAGGGCAAGCGCTTTGACCTCAATGACCTGCGTGACCAGCTGCAGCAAATGCAGAATATGGGCGGCATGGGCGGCATGCTCGAGAAGCTGCCCGGCATGGGCAATATGGCGCAGATGGCCGAGCAGGCCAATCTAGGCTCCCAGTTGGGTCGCATGTCCATCATCATCGATTCGATGACATTAGCGGAAAGATCCAATCCCGATATTCTCAATGGCTCTCGTAAGCGGCGCATCACTCAAGGCTCCGGCACCAGTATTCAGGATCTCAATCGTCTGCTCAAGCAGTACAAGCAAATGAGTAAAATGATGAAGAAAATGAAGGGCAAGGGCATGAATAAGATGATGCGCGGCATGGAAAGTATGATGGCGCAAAGCGGTGCTCAAGGGGGTGGTATGCCACCCGGTGGCCCCCGCCGTTAGTGCTTTGAAAATTGTTCTGAGAAGGTGGTTTTCTTTGTCTTTGAATTAACGTAAAATACCGCGCCTTTCCGTAGGGCTGTGTGTGGCCTGGTTGCGCCTTTTTTTTTAGGGCGTTACCAAAGCCTTTAAATCGAGCCCTGCGCAATGTACGACCGGATGGGTATTTGCCCCCGGTAGACTTACCCCGGCATTATTACCCCGGTAAAAACAGGAAAATAGATTTCATGGTCACAATACGTCTGGCACGTGGTGGTTCGAAAAAACGTCCTTTCTATCATCTGACGGTTAGCGACAGTCGCCGTTCACGAGATGGTCGCTACATTGAGCGCGTTGGCTTTTTTAATCCTCTCGCTCGCGGGCAGGAAGAGCCACTGCGCATTAACCAGGAACGCATCGATTACTGGGTAGGCCATGGCGCTACCTTATCTGAGCGCGTTGCTAGCCTGTTGAAAAAGGCGGCTAAAGCCGCAGCCTGATTTCTTGGCCCGCTTGATCGGGGCCGGGTAAACAGGGTTGCGTGTGGGTATGGAAAAACCAGACAATTATGCGGTGGTGGCTCGGATTACCGGAGCCCACGGTATTAAGGGTTGGGTAAAAGTACACTCCTATACCCAACCGGCAGAGAATGTCTTTAGCTATAAACCCTGGCGCGTAAAACTTGATGGCCGCTGGCGTGAGCTAGAAGCTGATAGCTTTCGAGCACAAGGCAAAGGTACTGTCGCCCATTTGTGCGGCATTGATGATCGCAACGACGCGGAGGCCTTAAGTGGTCTCGATATTTGCGTGTTGCGAGAGCAATTTGATGTCCTTGAAGGTGGTGATCACTACTGGTACCAGCTTCAGGGTTTGAAGGTCTTTAGTATCGGAAAGGATAGTGCCGGTGGGGATGCTCGAGTACTTCTTGGTGAAGTGGCGGGTTTTCTCGAAACGGGCGCTAATGACGTTCTGGTGGTCAAGGGCGTCGCTGGCAGTATTGATCAAAAAGAGAGGCTGATTCCCTATGTGGATCAGTTCTTACTGAAGGTCGATACCGATGCTGGAGAAATACTGGTCGACTGGGATCCCGAGTTTTAGCTGTGTCGGGTTGCTCTATAAAGACAGGAAGCAGGATCGATTGCCAGTGTGAGCGACGTGCAATTCGGGTGTTATAGCTCGTGAAAATAGCACTGGTGACGCTGTTCCCTGAAATGTTTAAAGCGGTAACGGATTACGGCGTAACGGGGCGAGCGCTCAGCAAGGGTTTGGTGGAAGTCGGATTTTTTAATCCCCGAGACTACACCGCAGACCGTCATCACAGTGTTGATGACAGACCCTATGGCGGCGGGCCGGGCATGGTGATGACGCTGAAGCCTTTGCGCGAGGCGATAACACAGGCCAGGGCCTGGATGCAGGGCCCGTGCAGAGTGGTGTATTTATCACCGCAGGGACAATTACTGAAACACCAGGCGGTTGCCGATTTTGCCGGGCAAAGAGAAAACCTGGTGTTGATAGCCGGACGCTACGAAGGCATTGACGAGCGACTGCTGTCGCTAGAGGTCGATGAAGAGTGGTCGATTGGTGACTATGTGCTCAGCGGTGGCGAGCTACCGGCGATGGTGCTGATGGACGCTCTGCTCAGGCAGTTGCCGGGCGTGCTGGGCCATGAGGCATCGGCGGAAGAGGATTCGTTTGTCGAGGGTTTGCTCGATTGTGAGCACTACACGCGGCCTGAAGTTTACGAAGATATGGCGGTGCCCGAAGTACTGCTCTCGGGCAACCATGAAAGAATACGGCGTTGGCGTTTGCAGCGCTCGTTATTGCGAACACGGTCGAGGCGGCCGGAGCTGTTGGCGGCATTGACGTTGACAGAGGAGCAGGCGGCTTTACTGGCCGAGGCTTCAAAAGAGTAGCTTTTTAACAGTAGTAATGGGGTGGATTGTTGTGATCTTCCCATAGAGATACCGAGTAAAATTTTAACAACAATTGCGAGCTACACAGCAAGTTGTTGACGACATTAACCCGGCTGTGAAGCCGTATAAAAGAGAGTTATCTGGAGCTGGTCATGAGCAAGAACAAAATTATCGCTGAACTTGAAGCGGAGCAAATGGGTCAAGAAATTCCTGACTTTAGCCCCGGTGACACCCTCGTTATTCAGGTTAAAGTCCGCGAGGGCGACCGCGAACGCCTGCAGGCTTTCGAAGGTATTGTGATCGCCAAGCGCAATCGCGGTATCAACTCAGCCTTCACTGTGCGCAAGATTTCCAGCGGCATCGGTGTTGAGCGTACTTTCCAGACTTACAGCAAGGCGATTGACAGCATTACCGTTAAGCGTCGTGGTGACGTGCGCCAGGCCAAGCTGTACTACTTGCGTGAACTGTCGGGTAAAGCGGCGCGCATCAAAGAAAAGCTCGGCTAGGCATTTGCCCTGCGGTGTTAAGAAAGGCGGCTTCGGTCGCCTTTTTTGTGCCTGGGGATTGGCGATTGCCTATCTGGGCATGCCCATGCCGCAGTTTTTAGGATCAGCCAATGACGTTTACAGGGGCGCTGCCGAGCCACTACACTGGGCCAATGAATATTACGACAGATGAGGAGCGCATCGATAAATATATTGATGCGCTGTGGCTGGAAAAGGGCTTGAGTGACAATACACGGGAGTCCTATCGCCGAGACCTGTCCGCCTTTAGCCAGTGGTTGCAGCCCCGAGGCGCGACGTTGATGGCGGCCGATGAGACATTGCTGGGAGAATATATGGCCTATCGCCTGGCTCCCTCAAAGAGCCCCCGCTCGGCGGCTCGTTCACTGTCCTGCCTGCGGGGTTTTTATAATTACTGGCTGCGGGAAAAGCAGCTCAGTGTTAACCCGACGGCGAATATCCCCAGCCCCAAGCTGGGCCAGCCGATACCGAAAAGCCTGAGTGAGGCAGAGGTTGATCAGTTATTACTGGCTCCCGATATCGACACAGCCATCGGTCTGCGCGATAAAACCATGATCGAATTACTTTATGCCACCGGCCTGCGTGTCTCTGAGCTGGTGAGCTTGACCATCAGCCAGGTCAATATTCGCCAGGGCGTGGTGCGGGTTATCGGCAAGGGCGCCAAAGAGCGATTAGTACCCGTCGGTGAAGAGGCGCTGGATTGGCTGACGCGCTATTTGCGCCACAGTCGTCCCGAGTTGCTAGGCATGAAAGCCAGCGAAGTGCTGTTTCCCAGTCAGCGCGGTCGCGGCATGACTCGCCAAACTTTCTGGCACCGGCTGAAACATTGGGCGAGTGTGGCGGGCATTGAGCAAGCTTTGTCCCCCCATACTTTACGTCATGCCTTTGCCACCCATTTGTTGAATCACGGCGCAGACTTGCGGGTGGTTCAGCTCTTGCTCGGCCACAGTGATTTATCGACCACGCAAATTTATACCCATATTGCCAAGACCCGTATGCAAGAACTACATGCCGAACACCACCCCAGAGGCTAATTGTTATCGCGCCCGGGAACAGACGGTCGGCAATGTGTTCCAATAACTGTCTTTAAAGAAGTGAAGAGTGGAGTTTTTATTTATGAACAAAATAGTTCGGTTCAAGGTCTTGAGTCGTTTGAGAACAAGCTTGCAAGGCCTGGGTTTTATTGGCGTCACCCTGGCTTGTCTGGCTCAACCCCTAAAGCGCAGATTATTGCGAGCCTGCGCTCGGCTCGTCCGGATCTTCAGTATGGCGATATTATGGCTAGCCCCATCCCCGGTATTGCAATGGTGCAGGTCGAAAATGGCCCCCTGCTCTATGTCTATAACGATGGCGAGTTCTTTTTTGATGGCGACCTGTATCAGGTTGGCAGGGGCCGTTTTATCAACCTCAAAGAAGAGGCCCTGACGGCGGTGCGCAAAGACTTATTGGCCGACATCCCGCTGGACGAGATGATTGTTTTCTCACCACAGGGCGCGGTCAAAGGTGTTCTCAATGTGTTTACCGATGTCGACTGCGGTTATTGCCGCAAGCTGCATAAAGAAGTGCCTGAGCTCAATGCCATGGGCATCGAGGTGCGCTACCTGGCCTTTCCCCGTGCGGGCCTGGGCTCGGCGGCCTACCAAAAAATTGCCTCGGCCTGGTGTGCCGATAAGCCCGAGGAAGCCTTAACGGCCCTGAAAAACGGCGATAATATCGAGCAGAATGTCTGTGCCGATAACCCGGTGGCAAAGCAGTACAATCTGGGCCAGAAAATGGGTGTCAATGGCACCCCGGCGATCGTGCTGGCAGATGGTTCTTTGATACCGGGTTACCGCCCCGCAGCCGATCTGGCCCGGGTGTTGGGTATCAACAGTGGCGGCAGTACTGTCGCCCGTTGACACTCGGCATGGCCACCATTAAGGTGGCCCTCTTTTTTCATATCTGCAGGCGGGGACTCCTTGAAGTCAGTCAATATTGGGATTTGTGGTTTGGGTACCGTCGGTAGCGGCACCTTCAATGTACTGGCCCGCAATGGGGCGCTGATCAATGCCCGTGCCGGTTGTGATATCAAAGTCAGCGTCGTCGGTGCGCGCCGCGATAATGCCAGCTGCGATACCGCTGAGGTTGTTGTCGAACGCGATATTTTCGCCCTTACCAGCCGCCCCGATGTCGACATTATTGTCGAGTTGATCGGTGGCACCACCACGGCGAAAGAGCTGGTGCTACAGGCCATTGCCAACGGCAAGCATGTCGTCACCGCCAACAAAGCGCTGATTGCCGAATACGGTAACGAAATTTTTGCCGCCGCCGAAAAACAGGGCGTAACCGTCGCCTACGAGGCCGGTGTCGCCGGTGGTATTCCCATCATTAAAGCCTTGCGCGAAGGCCTGTCGGCCAATAAGATCGAATGGCTGGCGGGCATTATTAACGGCACCGGCAATTTTATTCTCACCGAGATGCGTGACAAGGGCCGCGACTTCGCCGATGTGCTGGCCGAGGCCCAGGAACTGGGTTATGCGGAGGCCGATCCCGCCTTCGATGTCGAAGGCACAGACGCCGCTCATAAATTGGTGATTCTTGCCTCCATTGCCTTTGGCATGCCCCTGCGTTTCGACGCGGTCTTTACCGAGGGCATTACCGACATTCAGCCCGAAGACGTGGTTTATGCCGAAGAGCTGGGTTATCGCATCAAACACTTAGGCATCGCCAAACAGCGCGCAGAGGGTGTTGAGTTGCGTGTTCACCCCACCTTAATTCCCGAACGCCAGCTCATCGCCCAGGTCAATGGCGTGATGAACGCGGTGATGGTCAAGGGCGATGCCGTTGGCCCTACTTTATATTACGGTGCTGGCGCCGGTGCCGAACCCACAGCGCCTCCGCCGTGGTGGCCGATATTGTCGATGTGGCGCGCAGCATTGGCTCTAGCGCCGACAATTGCGTGCCGGCACTGGGTTTTACCAGCAGCAGTATTGTTGACCCCGGCGTACTCGATATTGCCGATATTGAAAGCGCGTATTATTTGCGCGCCGCGGTGCTCGATCAGCCCGGTGTGCTGTCCAGCGTGGCGCAAATTATGAGCCAGCGCGGCATCAGCATCGAGGCTATTATTCAGAAAGAGCCACCCGCTGGTGCCAGCGATGTACCCTTGATTATGCTCACCAATACCACGCGGGAACAGAACCTGCGTGATGCTGTTGAGGAAATCGAAGCCCTGGCATCGGTGAATGGCTCGGTGGTGAAAATTCGTCTGGAAAGTCTCGACGCATAAATAGCAGACTCCGTTATTGCGCTTCAATCAGCTCGGCGTCGAAAGTTAATACAGGAAAGCTTACAACGTGAAATATATCAGCACCCGTGGTCAGGCCCCCGCACTGTCTTTTGAAGAGGTCGTGCTGACCGGGCTGGCCCCCGATGGCGGCTTGTTCGTGCCGCAAACCCTGCCCCAGTTCAGTCGCGAAGAAATCGCCTCCTGGGCGGGTCTACCCTACAACGAGCTGGCTTTTAAAGTGATTTCGCCCTTCGTTGCCGGCGCTATTCCCGCCGACGACTTGAAGGGCATTATTGACGCCTCTTATAGCGATTTCCGCCATCGCGCCATCGCACCGCTGGTGCAGAGTGGCCATAATGAGTGGATACTCGAACTCTTCCACGGCCCGACCCTGGCCTTCAAAGATTTCGCCCTGCAGTTTCTCGGCCACCTGCTCGACTATATTCTCGACAAGCGCGGGCAGAAAGTCGTCGTCATGGGTGCCACCTCGGGTGATACCGGTTCGGCGGCGATAGAGGGCTGTCGACGCTGCAAGAATATTGATATTTTCATTCTCCATCCCCACGGCCGTGTTTCCGACGTGCAGCGTCGTCAAATGACTACCGTGTTGAGCGATAACATCCACAATATCGCCGTTGAAGGTAATTTTGACGATTGCCAGAATATGGTCAAAGCCAGTTTTGGCGACCAGTCCTTTCTGCCCGATGGTCGACAGCTGGTGGCGGTGAACTCCATCAACTGGGCGCGCATCATGGCGCAGATTGTCTATTACTTTTGGGCAGCTCTGTCCGTGGGCGGGCCTCACCGCCCGGTATCCTTCGCCGTGCCGACGGGTAACTTTGGCGATATCTTTGCCGGTTATCTGGCCCGGGGGATGGGCTTGCCGGTCGAGCAGCTGGTGATCGGCACTAATGCCAACGACATTCTGCACCGTTGCATTAGTGCCAACGACCACAGTAAAAAACCCATCGAGCACAGCCTCTCGCCGAGCATGGATATTATGGCCTCGAGCAATTTCGAGCGTCTGTTATTCGACCTCTACGGCAAAGACGGTGGCGCTATCGACAAGCTGATGGCCTCTTTAGGCGCCGGTAGCGTCAGTGAGCTTGACCCCGCAGCGCTGCAGCAGGCGCGCAAAGTGTTTAGCTCTTACCGCCTCGACGATAAAGAGACGCTGCAGGTGATTAGCGACGAATACGAGAGCAGCGATTACCTGCTCGACCCCCATTCGGCCATTGGCCTGCAGGCGGGTCGCCAATGTCGTCGCTCAGCGGCCACACCAATGATCTGTCTCGCCACGGCCCACCCGGCGAAGTTCCCCGATGCGGTGATGCAGGCGGGTTATCCCGAAAGCCCCGCCTTGCCCCACCATATGGCCGACCTCTTTGAACGTGAAGAGCGTTACCACGTCGAAGCCAATGATCTGGACAAGGTGCAGGCCTACATGGCGGCGCATATCACCGTTTAAGGCGACCGAGCATGTCGCAGTCAACTGCCGTTCAATCGCCCCTGGTTCGCTATCGCGAGGCTGAGTTGAGTGGTGTCGATTTTGATGCCGCTATGCCCGCGTTGTTACAGCGGGTATATGCCGGACGTGGTGTCTTTTCCCAACAAGAGCTTTCACTAAAACTGGCCGAATTACCCCGCCCCGATTCCCTGCGCGGTCTCGATGCCGCCCTTGAACTACTCTGCGATGCTCTGCACCAAAACCAGTCAATTCTTATTGTCGGTGACTTTGACGCCGACGGTGCTACTAGCACGACACTAGCCGTACTTGCCCTGCGTGCCCTCGGTTTTCAGCGGGTCGATTTTCTGGTGCCCAATCGCTTTGACTACGGTTATGGCTTAACGCCGGAAATTGTTGCTCTCGCCCAACAGAGTCATCCCGACCTCATCCTCACCGTCGACAATGGTATTTCGAGTCTTGCCGGTGTGCGTGCGGCCCAGGCCGTGGGCATTAAAGTGCTGGTGACAGACCATCATTTGCCCGGTGCCGAATTGCCCGCTGCCGAAGCCATCGTTAATCCCCATCAACCGGACTGTGCTTTCGCTGCCAAGAACCTGGCCGGTGTCGGGGTGGTTTTTTACCTGATGAGTGCATTGCGTGGCCGCCTGCGCGAGCAAAACTGGTTTGCAGAGTCGGGTCTGGCAGAACCGGTGATGGCCGACTGGCTCGACCTAGTCGCCCTGGGTACGGTGGCCGATGTGGTGCCCCTGGATAAAACCAACCGGGTACTGGTTAACGAGGGTCTGCGACGACTGCGGGCGGGGCGGGCACGACCGGGTATTCTCGCTCTGCTTGAGTTGGCGAATAAAGACCGGCAGTGGCTGGTAGCCTCCGACCTGGGTTTTACCGTGGGGCCGCGCCTTAATGCGGCGGGCCGCCTCGATGATATGAGTATTGGCATTCGCTGCCTGCTCAGTGATGATCCCGCCGAGGCGCGACAACTCGCCTTGCGCCTCGATGAGTTGAATCAGGATCGCCGCTTAATCGAAGCCGATATGCAGAGTGAGGCGCTGGTACTGCTGGATGAGCTCGACTTCGACGCCGATAATATGCCCTGGGGGCTCTGCCTCTACGATCAGGGCTGGCACCAGGGCGTGGTCGGTCTACTGGCCTCGCGCATTAAAGATAAGTTACACCGCCCCGTCGTTGCCTTTGCCGAAGCGGGAGAGGATGAGCTCAAGGGCTCGGCGCGCTCAATTCCCGGTTTACATATTCGCGATGCCTTCGATGCCGTTGCCAGTCGCCATCCCGCGATACTCGATCGTTTCGGCGGTCATGCCATGGCCGCAGGGCTGTCATTGAAAAAGGCCGATTTCCCCGCCTTTGCCGCCGCCTTTGATGAGGAGGTGCGTCGACAGCTGTCCAGCGATGACCTGGCGGCAGAGGTGCTCACCGATGGCGAGCTAGCGGTGGATGATTTCAATCTCGACCTGGCCCAGCGGCTGCGGGACGGTGGTCCCTGGGGACAGCACTTTCCCGAGCCCTGTTTTTACGGCGAGTTCACTGTGGTGCAACATCGTGTGGTGGGCGGCAAACATCTGAAGCTGGTGTTGGGCTATGGCCCTTCAAGTACACAGGTGGTTGACGCCATTGCCTTCAATACGGTGGCAGAGGGCAGTGCTCCCACTGTGCCCGAGCGAGTGGCTGCCGTGTATCGGCTGGATATTAATCGCTTTCGGGGGCGGGAATCCCTACAGTTGATGGTTGAACACTTGTACCTTTAAGCGCTAACCCCGGCTTTCAGCCAGAGTTAGCTTTTCTTCTGTCAGGCTTATATTTCCAGCACTCCCTGCTCGGTGAGCTGCTGAATCTGATTGTCTTCGTAGCCCAACTCGCTAAGTATCCCCTCGCCATCGGCCCCTAAGGCCGAGCCAATGTGGGCCGGGACTTTGTCGGAGCCGTCTATCCAGAAGGGGCTATTAACCGCCTGGCCGCGGCCGTAGTTATGGCCTTCGACATTGATAAGCATGTCGTTTTCCAGGGCCTGTGCATCGTCGATCACATCTTCAAAGGTGGCGACCACGCTGAAGGTGATCTTGTGTTCGCGCAGGCGTTCGCGCCATTCATCACAGTCTCGCGTTTTGAAAATTTCTCGAAAGATAGCACCGAGTTCTTTGGCGTGTTTATAGCGGGGCGCTAATTCGGCAAAGCGCGGGTCGCTGGCCAGGTCGGGTCGCTCAATGGCTTTAATGAAATTGGGCCAGTGCTTTTCCTCCTGAATCACAATCAGTGAAATCCAGCGCTGATCTTTGGTGGCATAGTAATTCACCAGGGCACTACCGGGTTTTGCCGGGTTCAAACGGCGGTAGGGTTTGGTGCCGGCCAATATGCCGGACAGCGCGCTGGAGGCAGCCCACAAGCCGTTGGCCATTAAACTGGTGCTGATTCTACTGCCCTTGCCCGTGCGCTCCCGCTTGTAGAGGCCGGTCATAATGGCTGCGTACATGGTCATCGCACTGGGGTGGTCGCCCATCGCCGGGGAGGGCATAGCCGGGTCGCCCTCGGCGGTGCGCACGGCATCCATTAAACCGGTGCGCGCCCAGTAGGCGTTGCCGTCAAAGCCGGGGGTGTTGGCATCATCGCCCTTTTCGCCGTAGCCGGTAATTTGCCCATAAATCAGCTGGTCATTTCCGGGGGCCAAATCGTCGTAACGTATTTTCAGGCGCTCAAGCACATTGGGTGGAAAGTTGGTGATCAGTACGTCGGCCTCGCGCACCAGTTTCAACAATACCTCGCGTCCCTCGCCGCTTTTTAAATTCAGTGCAATGCTGCGTTTATTGCGGTTGTCCTGCTGCCAGGCGTAGTCGAAATCGCATTTCATAAAGGGGGGGGCTTTATGGGCGTGGCGCAGGGGATCGCCGAGGCCGGGAGATTCCACCTTGATAACATCGGCACCGAAGTCGGAGAGGATGGCGCCGGCACCGGGGCCAAATACAAAGGTGGCGATCTCTAATACTTTGATACCACTCAGCAAAGCTGCTGTGTCTGTCATTGTCGGTTTCCATTAAATTTGTGTATGGGGCCTGCGCAAGGCTTTATTTTTTTATCCATTGGCAGGGCTGGATAGTTGAATTTCCACCATACATGAAATATCGTGAAAGTCGTTTTTTAATTGTTTTTTGCACTTGTAAATAGCTAGTAATGGCGAGCGTAGTGGGGCTTCCTGCGCTGTTTGATAGGTGTCATGGCTGTGTTTATTAGCGCGTGGCAGAATTTAAAAAACTACCCTTAAAGGGGTGTTATTAATGCCACTAGAGAAGCACGACTTATTACATGAGCTGCCCGAGTACAAAAATGTTATTCATGATCTCAAGGTCAGTGATCGGCATTTTTCGAAGCTTTTCAGCGAATATCATGAGCTCGATCATGAGATTTATCGCTTCGAAAGCGGTGTCGAAAACTGTGATGACAGCCATCTTGAAATGCGAAAAAAATTGCGCCTCAGCTTAAAAGATCAAATGCTGGCGATGCTCAAAAAAGCTTCATAAGCTGGGGTATTAACACCTGCGTTTTGAATATATGCCCTAAGCTATTTTGGCAACCGTCATTGTCTCCGTTGCAGGGCTTTGTTGTGACTGTGATCTTCATCGTGGCAGGATGAAAAGTAAGTTGTTATTTTTAATCCCTAGCCAACAAACACCTTAGAGGGCCGCGTTCATCTGGAATGCCAGTTGTAGCGATCATATTATGAAGACACACAAATACCGAACCTCGCGCTGCATACTGAAGACCAACGACGAGTTTTTGATGGTCGTCCACAATAACGTCCGAGGAGAAAATACCGGCATTTGGGGGCTGCCCGGTGGTCGTATCGACCGGGGAGAGAAGCCTCTCAAAGCCGCCCGCCGGGAAATTCACGAAGAACTCGATACGGCGATGGGTGAGCTGGTCGATGTCGGCAGTTATTCCTACAAGGGTTATCAGCACAAGGTTTACGGTACTTTGTTTGAGGGCGAAATTGGTCGCATTGACCACAGTGAATTGTTGGAGGTTGACTGGTTTACTCTCGGTGAAGTCAGAGAGCTGGCCAGGCGCAAAAAGCTCCATGCCGGTTTTGAGCTGGAATCGATCGAAATGTTCACCAGCATTCTGGATTGCAGTGGCTAGCTTTACTCAGTTGACGGCAGTTTTGTCGGCCGCCTCTTCGCGGCGGTAAGCCCCCCCCCCTACTTTTTTCTTGACCTTCCTGTTGCTGTAAGGCTTAGATTGGACTTCAATCTCAATACGTCTTACAGCGAGCGTCAACATGAATATCAGTGAGGCAGCCAAACTCAGTGGTCTGCCGGCAAAAACCATCCGCTATTACGAAAGTATTAACCTGCTTAGTCCACCTCGGCGCGCTGCCAATGGTTATCGCCGCTATGCGCAAGCCGATATCGATATTCTTTGCTTCCTGCGCCACGACAGTTTGGTTTTAATATTGACCAGTGTCGGCTTTTGCTGGGTCTGTATAAGAATCCTCAGCGCCGCAGTACTGAAGTTCACCAGCTGGTGAGTGACAAACTTGAAGAAGTCGATGCACATATTCGCGAGTTGGGCGAAACTCGCGACCTGCTGGCCAGGTTGGTGGGGGCTTGCGCTAATGATGAAGACGCGGAGTGCGCCATTATCGATACGCTGGCGGGCCAGCAGGAACAGAGTCAGGTAGTTGAGGAGAGTAAACCATGAGTTCCTGCTGTAATAAGCCTGAGCCAGAACCCGAGCTCACCCCGTCTTCCTGCTGTGCAACAAAAGTTGAGACCTCCTGCTGTCCCAGTGAAAAAAGCCAGCGCGACTATTTATTGTGGGTATCGGGCAGCATTGTACTGGTCTGCTACCTGCTGGGTTTCTGGTTTGACGAGGGTGATGCCTTGCCCCGCTGGCTCACGGTAATGAGCAGCGGCATTTTCGAGCTGATGAATAAAATGTGGTGGGGCCTGGCGGCAGCGGTGGTGTTTGTTGGCCTGCTGGAAAGAATCCCCCGTGAACTGATTATGGCGACCCTCGGCCGGGGGGGCACCTTCAAGGGCATCGCACGGGCCACCTTTGCCGGCCTGCTATTAGACCTCTGCAGCCATGGCATTTTAATGGTCGGCACCAAGCTCTATCAAAAGGGTGCCAGCCTCGGTCAGTTGATGTCCTTCCTAATTGCCAGCCCGTGGAACTCCCTGTCGCTGACCATTATTATGCTGACCCTGATTGGTCTGAAGTGGACCTTGCTCTACATCGGGCTATCACTGCTGATTGGTTTGATTAGCGGCGTGATCTTCGACCGGCTGGTTGCTAAGGGGGTATTAAATGCCAACCCGGCGACACCCGATGGCAATTTTCAAGAAGCGCCGCCTGCCGTGTGGCCCGAGTTAAAAAAGCTCTTTTCCGCGGCTAGTTGTACCCCCCAGACCATCGGCGCCCTGTTGTGGGATGGCCTAAAGGATTCACGTATGGTGTTTCGCTGGTTGTTTTTTGGCCTGGTGCTGGCGACGGGAATTCGCGCCTTTGTGCCTATCGACACCTACGCCACCCTGTTTGGCCCAACAATGATGGGCTTGTTGCTGACCCTGGTGGCGGCGACCATTATTGAAGTCTGCTCCGAGGGCTCAACCCCCATCGCCGCCGACCTGGTGCTGCGTGCCGGTGCACCGGGCAATGGCTTTACCTTTTTGATGGCCGGCATCGCCACCGATTACACCGAGATTATGATTCTCAAAGACCTCACTAAATCCTGGAAAATCGCGCTCTTCCTGCCGCTGGTCACCCTGCCCCAGGTGCTGGTGCTGGGCTGGATACTCAACCAGATGCCGCTGTAATAGTACGGTTGTACAGACCAGTAGCGCCCGTAAATCAGGTATCATGGCGCCGACTTTTTTGGCATCGCTGTTAGCGGTGTTGCCCGCACAAACAGAAATATGGCGCAGAGAGACTATGAGCAAGCAGAGGAGACTATGAGCAAGCAGAGAATCCTGACCGGCATTACCACCTCCGGCACTCCCCATTTGGGCAATTACGTGGGTGCTATTCGCCCCGCCGTTGAGGCCAGCAAAAACAGCGATGTCGAGTCTTTCTATTTTCTTGCCGATTATCACGCCCTGATCAAATGCAATGACCCCGACGCGGTGCATCGCTCGACCCTGGAAATCGCCGCCAGCTGGATCGCCCTGGGTCTGGATACCGACAAGGCGGTGTTTTATCGCCAGTCCGATATCCCGCAAATTCCCGAACTCATGTGGCTGCTCAATTGCATGGCCGCGAAGGGCTTAATGAATCGCGCTCACGCTTACAAGGCCGCGGTGCAAGATAATGAAGCAGCGGGGGAAGATGCCGATTTCGGCGTGACCATGGGCCTGTTCAGCTACCCGGTACTGATGGCCGCCGACATCCTGATGTTCAACGCCCATCAGATCCCGGTCGGTCGCGATCAAATTCAGCACGTCGAAATGGCCCGCGATATTGCCCAGCGTTTCAACCACCATTATGGCGAACACTTTGCGCTGCCCCAGGCTCTGGTCGATGACGATGTGCCTTTGTTACAGGGCCTCGATGGCCGCAAAATGAGCAAGAGCTACGGCAATACGATTCCGCTATTTCTCAGCGAAAAGAAGTTGAAAAAACACATCAATAAAATCAAAACTAACTTATTAGAGCCGGGCGAGCCAAAAGATGCCGACAGCTCCTCGGTGTTTCAAATTTGGCAGGCCTTTGCTAGCCCTGAGAAAATTGCGGCGATGCGTGAAGAATTTGCCAAGGGCATTGCCTGGGGTGAGGCCAAGAAGCAGCTGTTTGAACTGGTGAATGCTGAGTTAGCCCCGGCGCGCGAGCGCTACGAAACGCTGCTCAATGCACCGGATGAAATAGAAGCGATATTGCAGACTGGCGCTGAAAAGGCCAGGGCCATCAGCCAGCCCTTTATGGATGAGGTGCGCAAGGCGGTGGGTATTCGCCCGCTCGCCTAGTTAGGAATTCGTCAGGGCTTAGCCGGGCTTGAGTACCTTGACGAGGGCCGCTGTCAGGCTGCTCAGGTCGGCGGCTTCAATATTGAACGCCGGCATGACATACACCAGTTTGGCGAAGGGGCGAATCCACACGCCAGCTTCGACAAAGCGTTTTTGCAGCGCGGCGACATCGACAGCGTCGTGCATCTCTATCACACCAATGGCACCCAATACCCGCACATCGGCCACCGTGCTATAGGCCTTGCAGGGGGCGAGCTGTTCTTTCAGCTGGGCTTCAATGCGGGCAATATTCCCCTGCCAGTCTGAGGCCAATAACAGCTCAATACTGGCATTGGCCACGGCGCAGGCCAGGGGGTTGGCCATAAACGTCGGCCCGTGCATAAACACACCGGCCTCGCTTTCACCGATGCCATCACTGACCCTGTCATTGCACAGGGTGGCTGCCAGTGTCATATAACCGCCGGTCAGGGCCTTGCCCACGCACATGATGTCAGGGCTAATATCGGCCCATTCACAGGCGAATAGCTTGCCGGTGCGACCAAAGCCGGTGGCAATTTCGTCGGCAATGAGCAATACGTCATGCTCGTCACACAGCGCCCGCACACCCTTTAAATAGTCCGGTGAATAAAAGTGCATGCCACCGGCACCCTGCACGATGGGTTCGATTATCACCGCCGCCAGCTGATCTTTATTAGCGCTTAACTGGTGCTCAAAATCGGCGAGATAGTCTGGCTGCCAGGCTTCGTCAAAGCGGCAGCGGGGCGATTCACTAAACACCTGTGGGTGGAGTACTTCGCTAAACAGGTGGTGCATACCGGTTTCCGGGTCGCAGACTGACATCGCCGCAAAGGTGTCACCGTGGTAGCCCTTTCTTAAGCTCAGCAATTTATTTTTCTCTGAATGCCCCTTGGCCTGCCAAAACTGCAGAGCCATCTTAATGGCGATCTCCACACTGACCGAACCCGAATCACTAAAGAACACCTTGTTTAAGGGTTTCGGTGTCATATCGACTAGACGTTGCGCCAGTTGGGCCGCCGGTTCGTGGATAATGCCGCCAAACATCACATGGGACATTTTCGCCAGTTGTGCGCTCACAGCCTCGTTCAGCTGGGGGTGGTTATAGCCGTGAATCGCACACCACCAGGACGACATGCCATCGACTAACTCGCCGCCGTCGCCGAGCTGCAGACGTACGCCACTGGCAGATGTGACATGATAGGTGGGCAGCGGTTGGCTCAGCGATGAGTAGGGATGCCAGACGTGAGCCTGGTCAATGGCGTGAATTTGCTGAGTGCTGAGCTTCTTTAAATTCATGATTTGTTAAGCGCTTCCGGGGTTCGAAGATAGGTGGCATGAGTAGTATGACAGGCGTCATAGCCACAACAAAGGCTCTGCGTTAGATTCACAGCTCAGGGAATACGCTGTGAAAAGTGGCAGGTAGGAGATGAAAATGGTGAAGATATTAAAGCTGGGGTTGAGCGTCATTCTACTCATGGTAAGCGGGCTGAACCTTGCTGCGCCCGCCGCTGACTATTGGCCGCTGTGGAACAAAAGCAGCGAAGCCAACCGGCGAGTGATTGACCATTCTGCCCTCGATGCCATCCTCACTACCTATGTCATTACTGACCATGTCTCGGGTATTAACCGCTTTCGCTACGCTGACGTCAGCCGCAAACACCGCAAGCAACTGGACCGTTACCTACAAGCCAGCACAGCTATTGACCCCCGAGATTACAGTCGAGCCGAGCAAAAAGCCTATTGGCTGAATCTCTACAATGCCCTGACCCTGGATCTGATTTTAGACAACTATCCGGTCGACAGTGTGGAGAATATCCCCGGCCCCCGGGGTTCCGGTATGAAGGGCCCCTGGGATAAAAAGCTCGCCAGCGTGGCGGGGCAAAAAATATCGCTGAACGATATTGAACACCGCATCCTGCGCCCCCTGTGGCAAGACCACAAAGTGCATTTTGGTCTGGCTTGCGGCGGCTTGGGTTGCCCCAATTTACAGCCTATGGCTTTCACCAGTGCCAATAGTCGCGCGCTCTTGAAAAAATCAAGTTATGAGTTTATTAAGCACCCGCGTGGCGTACAACTGGAAAATGGTGAGCTGCATGTGTCCAAACTTTTCGAATGGTATAAAGCCGATTTCGCCAAGGATGACAAAAAGCTGCTAAAAGTCTTTGCCCGCTACTCGGATGATCGCGATGCTCTCTACTTGCTCGGCTTCAATGGCAAGATTGACTATACCCACGACTGGCGTATCAACGCGCCCTGACAAGGGGTTTAAGGGATAAAAAAACGGCGCTTACAGAGCGCCGTTTTTTATGCTGCCGTCAGTCGCTTGTCTTGCACAGCATGGCACTGCCCTTGGTATGTCCAGCCCCGAAGCTTTACAATGGCGCGCCCCTTTTTAGCCCTCAGGTAATGCCCGTGACCCACCAACCCCGCAAAGATCGCCTCGAGCTGAACAAACTGCATAAACGTTTGCGCCGCCAGGTGGGTACCGCCATTGCCGATTACAATATGATCGAGGCGGGCGACAAAGTCATGGTGTGTCTCTCGGGGGGTAAAGACTCCTACGCCATGCTCGAAATATTGCGCAACTTGCAGAAGACGGCACCGATAGATTTTGAACTGATCGCCGTCAACCTCGACCAGAAACAACCGGGCTTTCCCGAACATGTATTGCCGGAATATCTCACCGAGCAGGGCGTGCCTTTTCATATTCTCGAAAAAGACACCTACAGTATTGTCACCGAGCGGGTGCCCGAAAATAAAACCTACTGCGGTTTATGTTCGCGCCTGCGTCGTGGCAGCCTCTACGGTTTTGCCCAGGAAATTGGCGCCACTAAAATTGCCCTCGGCCACCACCGTGACGACATTATCGAAACCCTGTTTTTGAACATGTTCTTTGGTGGCAAGCTAAAAGCCATGCCACCAAAATTATTGAGTGACGACAAAAAGAATATCGTCATTCGCCCCCTCGCGTATTGCCGTGAAGATGATCTCGAGCTACTGGCAGAGTACAAAGAATTTCCGATTATTCCCTGCAACCTTTGTGGCTCCCAGGAAAACCTGCAGCGCCAGGTCATCAAAGAGATGCTACAGACCTGGGAGAAAGAATACCCCGGTCGCACGGAAACGATTTTCTCCGCCATTAAAAATGTCGCCCCCTCACAATTGGCCGACACGAATTTATTCGATTTCACCGGCCTGAAATTACAGCGTGGTGAAGATGCTGTGGATTTCAATCCCAATATAATTGATATCGTCAATTTGACGGGGAACTGAACACAATGATTACAGCGCAAAACCTGGAACTGATTCGCGGCAATAAAAGCCTGTTAAAACACGCCAACCTGCGGGTGCACGATGGCCAGAAAATCGGCCTGATTGGCGCCAATGGCTCGGGCAAGTCCTCGCTCTTTGCCCTGTTAAAAGGCGAACTGCACGCCGATGCCGGTGATATCGGCTTTCCCGTCCACTGGCGTATTTCCAGTGTCGACCAGGAAACCCCGAGCATCGCCAGCTCCGTACTCGAATACACCATTGACGGCGACAGCGAATACCGCGCTCTCGAAGCCGAGAAAGAAAAGGCCGAAGCCGCCGGGGGTGATGTGCTGGCCCACTGGCACCACAATTACGAAGCCCTCGATGGTTACTCCATGGGCCCTCGCGCCGCGCAGTTGTTGGCTGGTTTGGGTTTTGAGCACGCGGCCCAGCAGCAGCCGGTGTCGAGCTTCTCTGGTGGTTGGCGCATGCGCGTGAATTTGGCCCGCGCCCTGCTGAAACCCTCTGAATTATTGTTACTCGATGAGCCCACCAATCACCTCGATTTAGAGGCGGTGGTCTGGCTTGAACGCTGGCTTAAGCGCTACCCGGGCACCCTGGTTGTAATTTCCCACGATCGGGAATTTCTCGATAACCTGGTCGACGGCATATTGCATTTCAACGGCACTGCGCTGGATACCTACGCGGGTAATTACTCCAGTTTTGAGCGCCAGCGGGGCGAACGTTTAATGCTGCAACAGGCCGTGTTTGACAAGCAGCAACGCCAGCGCGCTCACCTGCAAGCCTTTGTCGACCGCTTTCGCTATCAGGCCACCAAGGCACGGCAGGCGCAGAGCCGAGTGAAGGCGCTGGAAAAACTCCAGGCTGCCGCCCCCATGCATGCCGCCAGCGGTTTTGATTTTACATTCTTTGAGCCCGACGAACTTTGCTCGCCGCTGATTAGCTTTGACCAGGTGAAGGCCGGTTACGGCGACACCGTCATCCTCAAACACATCCACATTAATTTACTGCCGGGTTCGCGCATTGGCCTGCTCGGGCGCAACGGCGCGGGTAAATCGACCCTGGTGAAATTACTCGCCGGCGTGATTGAGCCGGTGTCTGGCGATGTCGATCGTGGCCGCCAATTACAGGTCGGCTATTTCGACCAGCAGCAACTCGACGCGCTAGACCTCGATGCCAGCCCCTTGCTCCACCTGCAACGCATTGCCGAGGGGAAAAAAGAGCAAGAGCTGCGAAACTACCTCGGTACCTTTGGCTTTCGCGGTGACGCCGTGCTCGCCCCGGTTGGCCCACTCTCCGGCGGTGAAAAAACACGCCTCGCTTTGGCGCTACTGGTTTGGGAAAGACCCAACCTCTTATTACTCGATGAGCCCACCAACCACCTCGACGTCGACATGCGCGAAGCCTTAATTCTTGCCCTGCAGGAATTTCCGGGCGCGGTCGTCGTGGTCTCCCACGACCGCCACCTGCTGCATACCGTGGTCGATGAGCTTTATCTGGTCGCCCATGGCGAAGTCAAACCCTTCGACGGCGACCTCGACGACTACCAACGCCTACAGATTAAAAGTGCCCCCCGGCCCTTAGATACAGGTGCTGAAGATACCAATGCCGGGCAGGGCGAAAATACAGTCTCAAACCTTGTGGGTAAAGCTCCCGACCGGCAAGAACAAAAACGCATGCAGGCCGAGTTCCGCAGGCAAGCCGCCCCCCAGCGTAAAAAGATCAGCGCTATTGAAAAACAAATGGCCAAGTTGGAAGCAGCGCTGGAAACCCTGGCCGAACAACTCGCCGATCCTGCCCTTTATACCGATAAGCCGGTGCAGGAGCTGAATAAACTGATGAAGGCTCAGGGTGAGGGCAAGAAT
>MAAC01018363.1_pt1 | contig 31670 bp, 32 predicted proteins | sample 1115981 | NCBI WGS metagenome assembly MAAC01 (sample SAMN04961126, study PRJNA320927) | seawater metagenome | isolation source: sample BD02T64 sea water enriched with oil for 64 days | place: USA:Gulf of Mexico | collected 2013-07-27 | reverse complement strand
GGTCCTGCATTCTACTTCTTGTGTTAGCGAAACTTCCCATTTGCCATGGCGTATTTGAAAGGTTGCTGACTTTATTTTACTGGCAAGTTCACGATGCTGAACAATTTCAACCGCACCAATTTTAGGAATGGTGATGCATTTATTTTCAATTCGAATGTTTTCATTCGTGTTGACTGAACGATAGCTATCATTGTGCAATTTCTTTTGTTTAAAACTGATTTTAAACGTTGGGAACTGCTGTAATTTGCCTTTGTTGAATGAGTTTTTAAGGGCAGTTTCAAGATCGAGAGCGACTTGCTGCGCTGCGGCTGAGTCGAATGATTTGAGCCACGAAAACTCCTCAAACGTTTTGAGCTCTTTAATGAGAGCAGCCATTTCGTTGTAAATCAGAAAGGTTTTATCGTAGCGATATCGACGCATATTTTCAGATAGCAACAAGTTCCATACGCCACGAGCGTATGACCCAAACTCCACGAGATTGGCTTCTTGTTCTGCTGTCGGTTTGAGCCGAAAGTTGTATCTGAGCATTTTTTTCATACACTGTATAGACCACTGTACATTAGGCGTTTGTCAAATTCGGACTTTGTTATTGAGGAAATGGAAATCGACAAAGAACATATCCATATACTCATCAAAATCTCGCATAGATACGCGATAGGGCAACACGTTAGAAGAATTAAGCAACAATCGAACAAGTTGCTTTGGAACCGATTTCCACAACTCAAAAGGCAATTTTGGCAAGAAAATACTTTTTGGTCTGAAGGCTATTTTTCTTGTTCTGTTGGCAATGCCTCTGCTGAAACAATTCGTAAATACATTCAAGAGCAAGGTTAGTTTATCGATTCATCCCCGCAACTTTCGCTGCGCTCGGATCACGGGGTTTTCTCAACGAATTCGATAAATTTATCATCTCTGATATTTTTGAGCTCTTATTCAGTGATTATCGGTTGGGGTTTCCACAAGGTCTATTTTCATTTATGATCCCTCGAAATAAAATAAAACTAATGGATCGAGTCAATCAGGGATCATCATGACATTCAAATTACTACCATTAACCTTGCTTTTAGTGTCTACCTCAGCACTTTCAGCAGAAACCACTGAAAAACAGCAACTTTGGTCCGGCGATATCGAGTTTGGTTACACAAACTTATCCGGTAATACCGAAGAAACCACTACCGTGGGTAAATTTAATTTACTGCGGGAAAGCGCGCCCTGGAAATTTGTTGGTCATGTTGAAGGACTTAATTCGGAAAAAGAGAAAGAAAGAACGGCCGAAAAATATTCAGCATTCACTCGCCTAGAATATAATTTTACCCCAAAGAACTACATTTTTGGTCGTTTATCTTATGAAGAAGATAAATTTAGTGGTTACGACAATCAATACACGGCTACCACGGGTTTAGGTTGGAATGTATATGATCTTGAGACCTTTGACTGGGATCTTGAAGGCGGTGTCGGTTACCGTGCTGGAGAACTTGAAGATCCACTGTTAGACGATGAAAAAGAAACTATCGTTCGATTATCGACTTTAGTCGATTGGAAGTTTTCAGAAACCGGGACCTTTACTCAGTTACTCAGTACAGAAATGGGCGATGAAAACACCATTAGCTACTCTAAAACGGCGATAAAAGTGCAGGTGATTGGTCAAATCTCTTTAAAGTTAAGCTATAACATAAAATACACTGAAGAGGTTCCTGACGGTACCGAACACGCAGATAAAGAAACGGTTGTTAGTGTCACTTATTCTTTCTAACTGCATTAATACCAATAAGAGATGGGCTTGCTCATCTCTTATTTTTTAATTTAACTCTCATCTGAGCTAATTCGGCATCGACTTCAGCAACCATCTGCTCAAACTGCGCTTTATCACTTAGCTGCTTATAAATCGGTTCTATTTTGGCATTCCATACTTGCACCCAACCTGCGTCTATTGCCCCCTGAAGGAAACTAAACATCTCTGCTTCCTCATTTTGCAACGCTTTAATCGCCGCCATGTTGTAATAATACGCTGGGTTTTTGGCCATTTTATTCACACTCTGTTGTAAAAACAGAGTGAATTCCGTGAGCAAAGCCGTCATTTTTTCTGGCTGTTGCAATTGTTTATAGGCAAAGGCTAAATGCAGTGCCGCTTGTCCGTCGGCCAGGTGGTAAAAAGAATTCTTATTTCTCATTTGCGCATTTTTCAAGGTTTCAAATGCGCTAACGGCGGCACTGTAATTTTGTTGATAAAATGCTAACTCGCCCTGAATATATAAATTCATTCCCTGGTGGCCATCGGTGGATTTAACCTGTTCTAAATAAGTTATGGCTTGCTCGAGAGCACCTTGTGCGGCATAAAACCGTGCTCTCATCAGCACGGTTTCACTGTCACTTAACAGCGATGGGTTTTGTTCAACATAGGTGAACCAGAACTCGGTGGCTTCAATACTATTGATATCCATATTCGCTAGCAGCAACCCTTGAACTGCGCTCTTGTTTATCGGATCGACTTTAAGGGCTCTTTGATACATAGCGATCGACTCATCAAGACGTCCACGGTTTCTCAAAATATCGCCGACTAAATTATAGGCTCCTGGGTAATAGGGATCATTACCGATAATCTGAGAAAACAAATCCATCGCTTTGCTTTCAGAGCCGGCTTGATAGTAGCACCAAGCCACATTGTAGGCGGCGACCGGCGATTTTGGATCCAGCTCAAACGCCTGTTCAAACAATTGATGGGCGCTGGCAATCTCACCCTGATCGCGCCGTAACGTGCCATACCACATATAGGCCATGGCATAGCTAGGATTTAGTTCGATAGCCCGCTTAAATGCCTGCTCGGCCTTTTCGTTATCGGACGCGGTTAATAACAAACCTTGAGAAGCATAAGCTTCACCTAAATGTTCATTAAGGCTAAGGGCTTTGTTAACGGCTGCTTGGGCAGCAGTCCTTGCCTGTAATTCCGGCATAGAGCCGTATAATGCTAATAAAACATTTGCGTCGGCAATACCTACGTAGGCTCGAGCATAATTGGGATCTTCAGTGATCGCCTGACGGAAATGAGTCAGGGCTTTTTTAATGGCCGGTACGGTACGGTGGGATAACTCTTTTTGTCCTTTGCCATATTCAACCATTGCATCTACGTTCTCGGTGCCGACCACAAAGTGTGAAGTTGCCGTATCACCCAGTAAGGTAATTTTCATTTTATCAACAACGGCTCTGGCAATGTCATCTTGTATTTGAAAAATATCGCGATATTCTCGATCATAAGTTTCTGACCACAAATGCTCACCGGTGCTTACTTTTATCAGTTGCGCGGTAACTCGAATTTTATTGGAGGTGTCATTTTTGCGAATACTTCCCTCTAAAATAGTATCAACGCTTAACTCTTTCCCTATTTCAACAATCGATTTACTGGTAACGCCTTTATAGGTAAAAGACGAGGTTCGTGCGGCTACTTGTAAATCAGGAATTTTAGCCAGCAAATTTAACAATTCTTCCACCATACCATCGGCAAAGTATTCGTCTTCCGGATCCGAGCTAAATGGTACGAAGGGTAATATGGCAATGGATGTTCTGGTGTTGTTTGAAAGCGATTTATTATCGCTCGGCGGTTGTGGAATAGTTGCAGGACTCGCGGCACTTTCGTTGTCGGTTACTTGGTTATCGAACATTAATTGGCTTGCAAGTGTTACTAAGACGGCCAAAACGAGAGCCCCTGCCACCGAAAAAGTAGTGAGGATATTAACCTTCTTGGCATTACCTTGTTCAGCATCGTCCTGGTCATCAGCGCGAACAATGCCATGGGCAGTAAAGTTAAATAACCAGGCAAAAATTAGACTGATGGGAAAGCCGATGATGAATATTTTTAATAACAAAGTCATCACACTATCTGGCAAACCCAATGCTGGCACCGCCAAATCTGCGATTTGGATCAATGGCCAGGCCGCTACCGCATAAATGGTTGCAACTTTAAATACCTGTCGTTGCTTTAATTGAGTAAGAATATTTTTCAATTATCTATTCCAACAATAAACCGCTAATGTCTTTTAAATCATCCTATATCTTTAAATTATAAGATACCACAGTTAAAACTTTTTGAGTTAACAGACTGAATAACCAGAACATTAAAATATGACATTTACCTTCATTCAGGTGAAACGGAAAAACCTAATGAATTAGGGTCTGTTGAACAACAAAAGTTCAGCCTTGGTAAAAGTGCCATATACTAAACATAAACAATAATACCAAGTTGACTAATTATCTGATCATTTTTAATGGCTAAAACAAATTGGTATAAGAAGCCAACTGAAGGGAAACTCAGCGTTGAAATTAACATTATCTGTAATTTTATTTTTATGTTCTTTTCTGAGTATCGCTAATGGCGTTTCAGTGTCTGTCGGCCAGTCGCCCCCCAGGTATTCCGGTTATGATTACAATGACGCATTCAGGATTGCTTATATTATTCCCCTTTCGACAAAGATAGAGTTTTTAGAACAAAATCATATTACTGTCGATGTTGAATTTTCGTATATGCAATGGCGGGATAACAGTAAAAAATGGGGCTCGTTTGGTGACGACTGGTATGACGATATTGAGGGCATTTCGATAACCCCCCTATTCAAATATCAATTCGCTAGGGTGTCAAACAACCTGGATTTATTCATCGCTGCCGGTATTGGCATCAGTTATCATGACGGCATAAATTGGGGCTATCGAGAATTAGGAACGCGCTGGTTATTTGAAGATAAACTTGAATTCAGTTTGCTCTATAAGCACAAGCACCAATTTTCGTTATCGTTAATCCATTATTCTAATGCGGATTTTGAAAAGAAAAACCAAGGTGCTAATGTCTATTCAATTGGTTATGGTTATCATTGGTAATTATTTGCCTTATCTTCTATTTACAGGTCTGTTAGGCCCCAAACAAAGGCAACCATGGCAGTAATACTAATTAACCCGGTGTAAGCCATACCAACAATAGCGTACTTAACTGTCGTCAACACATAGCCTTGCTTATAGATACGCTTTTGCATGATGAATAAGTAAACAGGTATCCACGCCAGCAGGCCAATAGCCACAACATTTAAACTTGTATCTAACCACGGCAAGGTAGTTACTAGCTGATCTTGTACCATATCAATAATTTCAAGTAGTAAAATAGTAAAAAACACAAAGCTGTGACTATGTAGGGCAACGGTTAAATGCTCCATATAGAAACGCCTGGAAAACAGATACATAATTTTCAGTAAGGCGGCAAATAGTGGTAACAGCACAAACATTAATTGCGGTAACTTACTTATGACTTGTTCTAACAAAGGGCCGGTATCGCTTTGAAACGCTTTCGAAGCTTTTTTCTCTAACTGGCTAGCAAAATCGTTCAAAATGGTATTTTTTTCTTCCGACAAAAATGGAAATGACAAGGTGCCATCACCATTATTGCCAATATTCAGTAGACTCACCTGTTTTCCATTTCTCACTTTGGCGAGTTGTCTGGTCAAATTGTTGTATTGCTCTTGATGGCTTGCTTTTAGCGGTTTAGCCGAATTAATTTGCCGAAATTCCAGGTCAATAAGTTCGCCTGCTATCGCCTTTCGTATTTTATTACTTTCGTTGCCAAGATCGGTTTGGTAACCAGTAAATTTTTCCAATTCTTGCAAAACCTGCTGTATCGCCTCTGACTGAGGTGGTTCATCTTGGACTTCATCATTGAGCAACAGGTCGCGTTGTTGCTCTAATTCGCTAATGTGAGTCGTCACTTGGCTAAGCGCGCTTTCATCATTGTTAATAAGGTTACCATTTTCGCTGACGGCAAAAAATTTCAAAGTGATAAAAAAGATGATGCTGATGAATAAATACAGCCTTAGCGGTGGCACATAACGCACTCTTCGGCCGAGAATATATTCATTGGTAAGAAAACCCGGACGGGTTAATAATGGCCAAATGGTACGGCTTGCCCGAGAGTCGAAACTAAAGATATCGTCAAGCAAGTGCAACATAACTAACCAGAAATATTTTATCGTCGATTCTGAATCTTGGCCACATTGAGCACAATAAGGGCCATTTAGCTGTGCTTTGCAATTGCTACAAATCGACTTTTCTTCAGCCACTGCAGACGCAGTACTTAACTGTGGATCTTGTATTTCCGTATTCGCCATAAGGATAAAAACACCTGAGTAATCAACGCCTGATAAATTCACCGTAATGTGAACATAAATGGAGTAATTACAATAATTTATTCAACTTAATTGATTTTATTATTGAACAAAAAATAACTGATTCATACTTTTAAACAAAAAAATTAAAATATATGCGCTGTAGAGGGTGGTTTATTGTGAATTCTCTGTTAAATTTAAGGGGTTAATAATAGAAAATTATAATAAACGACATCCATAATTAGGAGAACGATAATGGCGTTTGAAGTTACCTTCGAATTAAAAGAATCAGATTTGGAGCATTTTCGTGGGGTTATGCGCAAAGCTCAAGATGGGGCAAAATCATTAACTGAGCAAGTGATTTTAGCGAATGCTAAAACCCTTATAGAAGATGTGAAAGGCAATGTTCCTGCCTTTGTTAGTGAGCGAATTCAAAAATTAGAAACCTTGATCGCGATGATTGAAGACAGTGAATGGAAAATTCCGAGTGAGGAGCGCGCCGATGTATTAAGTGCTTTAGCCTACTTTAGTGATCCGCAAGATTTAGTGCCTGACGATATTCCGGTACTCGGCTTTTTAGATGATGCCATTATGATCGAATTAGTGGCTGAAGATTTAAAAGACGATATTGAGGCTTTCGATGAGTTCTGTGCGTATCGACTACGCGAACAAGACAGGGCCGGTGATGAAACGATTACTCGAGATGATTGGCTAGATGCCAAACGCCGTGAGTTGCATTCACGGATGAGACATCGTCGCTCTTCTCGCCGTAGTGGTAAATCATCTTTTCGTTCAGTATTTTAATGTCGATGCTTTAACCTCGAGACTTTAACCTCGAGACTTAAACCTCGAGACTTAAACCTTGAGACTTAAACCTTGAGAGCAAGTCGTGAACTACCCAGCGACTAAAGATCACCGGGCTTCAAAAGCAACAGTAAGTTGCTTAATGTTTTTTCGCAGATCCCGACCTAAACTGAACTTGGTTATCATCCAGACTTTCGTTTTAGTGAGGAATTTCTGCTGCGCTTTGGGCTTAACCCGCACGACTATCCCAGCCGCACAAGTAGACTACTAAGTATTTATACAGTAGTCAAGCAATTCATCCCCGCGACTTCGCTTCGCTCTGATCACGGGGTTTTCTTGCAATTATTCGATAAACGGTCAACAGCAAATTGTCACGGAGTTTATATCGCAAAACGTTTACAATAATTTATTCATTTTCTGATTTAAAATTCGCCCACGGATCGGTTGATGAACTTGATTTCGATTTGTTATCCGCTCTTGAGGTTGAACGCTGAGGGCGATCCGAGCGCGGTTTAGAACTGCCTCTGGAGTTTCCTCGAAAATTCGCGGCTCGTTCCGCCTTTCTTTCGTTGAGAGTTTGCAATAGTTCTACCGTTAATTCCATTGGCTCGCCAGGAGTTTGATCCAGTGGAATTATGCGTTGTCGCGGCGGTAAATCGTATTGGCTGTCATTCGGGCGAGGTAAGTGTTTAAACTTGTATAAATAAAACGCCTCCAACTTTTCCTGTGCCCAATCGGTTTTTCGCAAAAACTTTAAGCTTGAATCTATGCTTGGATTCTTTTGAAAACAGTTAATGTTGGTTGCTACGGCAAGTATTTCCCAACCATAGTAATCTACTAACTCATTGAGTAATATTTCTAATTTTAACCCATGCAGTGGGTTATTCTGTTGTTCTTCTACCGATATACTCATGATTTTTCCTGACAATGGTTAATACTATAGATTATAAATTCAGATAGAAGCTTTGAATAGGTTTATCGCCAACTAATGATAAATTTGTATAATTTAATTCGCTATTAGCCAATCACGCTTAACAAAGGCTATAGCAGAGACTTTGTTAATCTCTGTCAAACCATGGTGACTCAGAGCTACCTTTACCTTTAAACGGATACCACCACATTTGCACTAATGAGGTATACCACATATATGCTGAAGCTACCGTGTAACCTAGGCCAGAGATAATCGTTAACCAGGCAAAACCCGGATGAATTTTGGTTAACCACCAGGACATCACATCGATAATTAAAAACAATTATTGTTGAAATGCGCCTCTATTTTTACATCCCATTGCTGTTTATCGGCCCCTTCTCTCACCCATTTGATGATATCTTGCCTAACCACCCGGTCGGCTTTATCTTGCATCGAACCATTTAATTTGTTTTCCAGCTTACTGCTTTGCCTATCGCCATAATAACTGTACACCACGTCATCAATCGACAAACCAAATTTGCCATCGGCCATGCCATGAGTTAAAAGTATTTGCCCACCGGCGACTAATAGTCCGATACCGATCACCAGTAAATAGCCGGTAAATAAGCTTCTTATGGTGTTGCCCAAGGACGGTAAATTAAACCCTCGTTCTTTATTTGTATTCATCTTGCCTACCTTATATTTTTATAAATTTTTTTCTGAAACCAGTAGCAATCAATACTCACTAGCTTTTGATTTCTTTAATTTCTGTTAAGACAGAAAAGAACAAATAATTTTTTTCCGCTACCTGGTTGCTATTTTTTGCCTAACCAAAACACTAATTTGGAACCTAGCTTAAAAAAGCGCTCTAATAATTTTCTGTCCATGGTTCGCATTTGACGATACCAAACATCCATGGTTTGCATAAAACTGCTCATCGATTGAAATTGTCTGGTGACATATTCAGAAGTCTGTTCATCTTGTTCGGCCTCTATTGCACATTGCTTAAGCAATTCCATGGTTGGGTCTATTTCACGTTGTTTACGTTGCTCAGCTAGTACTAGCAACATTTCCCAGCAATCTTTCAACGCTTCAAAATAGATAAATTGATCTAGATCAACTTTATTGCCCTTTATTGCGATGAATTTCTTGTTGTCATTGGCATCAGCACAGTAGCTAGTAGCAGAACCGTGACAAGCAGCATGTTATTGGTTAACCTGAGCTTAGGACTAACACTAAAGAATGGAAATCTAAATGAATAGAGTTAAATTATTCACCCCTTTGATATTAATTTTATTACTGGCAAGTTGTGGCAGTGACGAAAAACATGGTTCTACGGTGATAGAGCTCGAAGCTCCTAGTGCCTCGACAAAAGGGTTTCGCCATGCCAATAATGCTGAGGAAACCTTAACCAATCTTCGAAATGGTATGCTCTACTCGGCCAATAGGTATTATTTTAATGGCTCAACATCCACACCAATGGCAGCAGAAAGCGCAGCAACTGATTCCAGTGTGGCCGATCCCGGCTTTTCAGAAACCAATACCATAGAAGCCGGTATCGATGAAGCTGACCGGGTAAAATATGATGGTGAAAACTTATATATTATCGCCAATCAAAACTTTGCCTATATTGGCATTGGTGGTGTTGGCGGTGGCGACGTCGGCGGAGTTATTGCTGCTGATGCGTTAGCCACAGAGCCGGCAGTCGATACTCCCTGGTACTCGCAAAATTCCTACGTTCGCATCATGCAGACCAACGAAAACAATCAATCCACTGAAATAAGTCGTATTGAATCTTCTGATGAATATGAATTTCAATCTATGTATTTGGATGATCAGCAATTGACTGTTTTTGCCAGTGAGTACAATTATAATGAGGCCGCGGATGATTGGGGGATAGCCGAGTATCAATCCAGACACACTCTGCATATTCTTGCCTTTGATACCAGCGTACCAGCGACGCCAACGCTGACAAAAGACATTGAGATTGAAGGTTATTTATTACAAAGTCGTCGTATTGATAATAAGTTGTATGTGGTTAGTTCGTATAATCCCAACCGACCTGAATTAACTTTTCCAGCCCCTGCATCAAAGGATGAATATAAATCAAACGAAGAACAGGTTGCGGCCTTATCCGCACAACATTTTTTACCGATGATCCGTTTCGATCAACAAAATGCACAATTGCTAAGTCTGCCGGAAAATTGCTATATACCCGCAGATAACAGCAGTAATTCAGTGCAAGGCAATATCATCAATATCACTGTTTTTGATTTAACCGCTCCCGAGCAATACCATTCCACCTGTATTAACGGCTATTACCATGACTTTTACATGTCGAAAAATGCCATTTATCTCACCTCTACCATTTGGCAAGAAGATTATAACGATAGTAATACCGTGATCCAACAAATGCAACTTAACGAGCAAGGCGTTGAATACCGGGCAACCGGCATCGTACCCGGTTACTTAGGCCGTGGTGCAAAATTTAGGATCAATGAAAGTAATGATTTAGTTCGTATCATCACTAGCAACAGAAGCGATGATGAAAGTGACTGGATAGATCATCAATTATTTGTCTTGCGCACCAATGATGAAAATCAACAACTAGAGGCCATTGGCCAGTTGCCCAATTCAAACCGTTCGCAAAAAATAGGTAAAGATAATGAAGATATTTTTGCCGTTCGTTTTTTTCAAGACCGTGCCTATGTCGTCACTTTTGAGCGTACCGACCCTCTATATGTCATTGACTTAAGCACAGGTGACGATCCGCGCATTGCCGGTGAATTGGAAATTCCTGGCTTTTCTACCTACCTGCACCCCCTTGGCGAAAATCACTTATTTGGTATTGGTCAGGAAGGTGATGGCCGTGACGGCGTTAAATTGGGCTTGTTTGATATTTCTCAACTCGATCAGCCGATACAATTGGCAACGAAAGTCATAGGCGATCGTCATAGCCGGAGTCAGGCGCTGTATGAACACCATGCCATTTCCATTTTAAGTACTGAAAGCAATCGCTATCGCTTAGCATTTCCCGTGACCGTAAACGCTATGGATGACAGCCTTGATTATAGCAATTGGGAGCATACTGGCCTGTATCTATTTGATATTGATCTGGAAAATGAACAACTGCCACTTAGCAGTACCGGGGTGATCAAGGCCGAGCAAAGCCACCCAGAACGCAATTATCCTTACTATTACTCGAATGGGCGCAGCGTGATCGATGGAGATAATGTTCATTACGTTCATGGTCCATTTGTTTTTTCTGCACTATGGCAAAGCCCAGAGCTGGCCATTGGCCCGCAATAACTTCGTTAAATTTGAACATACGAAGGCAAATACTAAAACAAATAGTACTGACATGAAATTGCCGATGGTTTGATAAAGGAATATTTACCCTGTACTCAGGTTTTATACAGTTATCTAAAAAGATAACTGTATAAAACAACAGTAGTGATGTAGTATTAATTTCATTGTACAAAATACTATCGAGTGTATTCGTTGAAATTATACATTGCCGAAAAACCTAGCCTTGGCAGAGCCATTGCCGCAGCATTGCCAAAGCCTCATAAAAAACAGCAAGGCTTTATTGAGGTAGGTAATGGTGATGTGGTTAGCTGGTGTATCGGTCATATTTTAGAACAAGCCGATCCGGATGCCTACGATGACAAATACAAAAAGTGGCAAATGGAGCACCTGCCGATCATTCCGGAAGTGTGGCAATTAAAACCGAAAAGCAATACTCGCTCGCAACTCACGGTGTTACGCAAACTGTTAAAGCAATGTGATGAAATTGTGCACGCCGGCGATCCTGACCGCGAAGGTCAGTTACTCATTGATGAAGTGATCGAGTATTTAAAAGTCAGTAAAACTAAAAAAAGTAACATTCAGCGTTTACTGATCAGCGATTTAAACATTGCTGCGGTAAAACGTGCGTTACACGCCTTAAAACCGAATAGCCAATTTGCGCCGCTGTCAATTTCAGCTCTGGCCCGCTCTCGTGCTGATTGGTTATATGGCATCAATCTCACTCGTGCTTATACTCTGCAAGGACAGAAATCTGGCTATAACGGGGTATTATCGGTTGGTCGAGTGCAAACACCACTACTTGGCCTGGTGGTCGAGAGAGACAAGGCTATTGATTCCTTTGTCAGTAAACCATTTTATGAAGTATTGGCTCATATAGAAACCAGTGAAAATGAAACTTTTAGCGCAAAATGGCAACCGAGTAAGGCCTGCGCACCTTACATGGATGATGAAAAACGGATACTGGTAAAGCCGCTTGCCGAAAATGTTGTTGCCCGGATAACCAATCAAGATGCTGTCGTTAGCTATATTTCGGTTGAACAAAAACAACAACATGCGCCTTTACCCTATAACTTGTCGACGTTGCAGATTGAAGCCGCAAGAGCGTTTTCAATGAATGCTAAGCTGGTGCTCGATGTTTGTCAGGCCTTGTATGAAAAGCATAAATTAATCACCTACCCACGCTCTGATTGCCGTTATTTGCCAGCAGATCATTTTAAGCAAGCACCATCGATTTGCAAAATACTGGCCAGTTCAACGTTAGAATTTAGTCAATATGCCCAAGGCGCTGACCTTGGGATCAAATCTAAGGCCTTCAATGATACAAAAGTAAGTGCTCATCATGCGATTATTCCGACCGAAAAATCGGCCAACAATATCAATATGAATGCCTTTGAGAAAAATATTTACGCGCTTATTGTGCGCCAATATCTTGCGCAGTTTTATCCCGCTTATGTGTATCAGCAAACCAAAATAACATTAACCATTGCCGGTGGGGAGTTTAAGGTAAACGGCAAAGTTCCTCAACACATTGGCTGGAAAGCCATATTTAAAAAAGCGGCAGTTGAAACTAAAAAATCAAGCGAAGCCGATGAGCATCAGCGTTTGCCTAAATTAACCAAAGGCGATGTATTGCATTGCAAGCAAGGGCAGCTGTTAGAAAAAAACACGCAACCGCCGCAAAGTTTTACCGATGCCAGTTTACTTTTGGCGATGACAGGTATTGCTCGTTATGTGAGTGATGGCGACATTAAAAAGATCCTCAAAGATACCGATGGTTTAGGCACCGAAGCCACCCGAGCAGGGATCATTGAATTATTATTTAATCGTGGTTTTTTGCAACGTATTGGCAAACAAATTAAAGCTACTGAGGTCGGCAACGCGTTAATTAATGCCTTGCCAAGCATGGCAACAAAGCCCGATATGACGGCACAATGGGAAGCAACATTGAATGCCATTTGTGAGCAAACCGTCAATTATCAAAGCTTTATGCTGCCCTTGCATGAGACCATTCACACTATGATCAATGGCGCTAGTCAGCAGTCTTTTGCCAATTTACCACAAGTGAAATTTAAGCCTAAACGAAAACGTAAGTTTACCCGCGCTAATAAAACAACGAATAAAGTAACGAAAAAAGTAACGAAAAAAGCGTCATAACATTATTGCTGATAGATGTCAGGTTGCCATATTTGCATTAATATTTCGGGGTTTTCTACCGGCTTAAAGCCATACTGCGCGTATAAACTATGGGCATCTCTGGTGGCTAGCACCATACGCCTCAAGCCTTGTAAATCTTGGTGGCCAACAATTGTCTCTACCAGCCATTTACTTAACCCCAAGCCTCGATGTGATTCAACAATAAACACATCGGCTAAATAGGCAAACGTGGCTTTGTCGGTGATGAGTCGAGCAAAGCCAACTTGCTCACCGTTGTTGTTGAAAACAGCAAAGCAGAAAGAGTTTTCAATCGCTTTGCTAAGCACGGCTTTAGGCATGCCTTTAGCCCAGTAGCTAGTGGCAAGAAATGCATAAATGAGGTCAAAATCAAAGTCATGTTTATTGTTACTAATGGTATAACCCTGCACTTTTTTACTCCTGCTCTAGCTGTTCTTGTGCTAACTGTTCTTGCTCTAACTTGGCCCGCTCCGCTTTGGAAATATATTTGGGCTTGTTTTTTGGGTTATTCTTGGCATTAGCTCGTTTTAATTGCGCTTTCAGCGTTGATTTTACTTTCTTTTTTCGATTCATAACAAACCTTGATTAAATACGGTTAAGCAAATGAGTTTAGGCACAATGGTAGCATACCAACTTTACTGTTGATAAATATTCGATAAAGGCTTTGCTCTGGCTATGTTGATTAATCGTTGAAATGAGTTTGCGCATATTCCACTCTTTCATCAATGCTAATCGGGCGTTTATGATTTAACCCCTCTATCTGCCTTAATCTTGGTAGCATGCCCATGCCGTTAGCAATTTGAATGGCCAGGCCAGGGCGCGCATTAAGCTCTAGCACTAGAGGTCCTTCTTGCTTATCCAAAACAATATCGGCCCCTAAATACTTTAATCCAGACATTTCATAACAGCCGGCCGCTAACGTCAGTAATTGTTGCCAATTGTTGATTTCCACATCGGTTAAGCTCTTGCCAGTATCCGGATGAATTGCAATAGGACAGTCATATTGCACCGCTCGCTTAGCCTTCCCCGTCGCGATATCTATGCCTACGCCCACGGCCCCTTGATGCAAGTTGGCTTTGCCATCACTGGTATGGGTGGCCAAACGCAGCATTGCCATCATCGGGTAGCCCTGAAATACAATTAAACGAATGTCTGGAACACCTTCATGGCTAAGGCCTTCAAAAATTGGATCGAACTCAATCAAGGCTTCAATCAGGGCGACATCGGCAGCGCCACCTAAACTGAACAAACCGGCGAGGATATTGGAAATATGGCGGATCAATTCATCATGTGAAACGTATTCACCACTGGCTTTTTTATAGCCATTGTCATCGGTTTGTAAAATTACCAATATGCCTTTACCACCGCTACCTTTAGCGGGTTTAATGCAAAAGCCATTATGCTGTTTTAAAATATCAAACACGTGCTTAACGTCATGCTGATAACGAACGATACCAATTAAATCTGGCACCGCAATATTGTGTTCGAGCGCCAATTTTTTGGTTTTTAATTTGTCATCAACATTTGGGTATAGAGAGCGATCGTTATAACGGCCGATGTAGGAAAAATTCCGTTGATTCATCCCCATAACGCCGCGCTCGCGCAGTTTAAACGGGTTGGCAAAATTAAACATGTTACCCCTAGGGTCTGTTGACCTTTGCTGTGCATTTTTGTTCAAAATTTGTACCGCAAAGATCTACAGACCCTTGTCTTCGGCAATAGGTTTGAAACGACGTAATTCTAACAGACGATAACCTGTGTATTGGCCCATTAATAATACCGCCGCCATGATCAATAAATGCACACCTAAAAAGTTGAATGCCCAATGGCGAATTAACAGGTTGTCCATCATCAAATACGCGATTACCGCCACAATTAAGCTACCACTCCCTTGGATCAACACCTCTTTACCGCCCTCTTCTTCCCACAATATTGACATCCGCTCAATGGTCCAGGCCATGATGATCATCGGAAAAAAGGTAATGGATAATACTTCGGTTAAGCCCATCCTAAAGGCGATAACAGTAAATAAAACTATGATGCCGATCACTAAAATCACCACCGCCGATATTCGCGAAACGAGCAATAGATTAAGGTGTGACAAATAAGAGCGAATAATTAAGCCGGCCGAAACTATCACTAAAAAACCGACTACACCGGTGACTAATTCGGTTTGAATAAAAGAAGTGGCAATTAATATCGGCATAAACGTACCGCTGCATTTAAGGCCAATAATCACTCGCAAGAATACGACAACTAAGGCGCCAATGGGCAATAACAATATCCCTTTAAATAAATTTTGTTCTTCAATGGGCAAATGATAAAGACCCAAATCGAAGACGTCGCCTTTGGTAGCCGCGCTGTTAGCCTCTCGCAAGGCACTCTGGGTGCTATGGCTGATAGAAAATGACACCTTCGAGTTTTTACCCCCGGTTACATCAAGTAAAGAAGGGCTATCTTGCTGCCAAACCAAAATCGGTAAATCTTTACTGAATTTACCCGCTTCCACGTCAAACATTTGCCATTGGTTATTGACATAAACTTTTAACAACGGGATCAGCTGTTGATTACGACGGCTGTCTTCTAATACCAGACCACGTACCATCATTGCTGGCACTTTCGCCATTATCATTAACTGCACAAAAATTTCAGTTTTTGAATATTTCGATAACAGCAGAGCAACATTCTGATTGTCAGAATTTAATAAATTGAGTACTTGTAAAATCAAAAATTTGCGATTTCCTGATTTATCATACGCTTCATTTAACAATTCTTGTGCCGAGCCTTGATAAGGCTTACTTAACATTTCAGTTTCTCGCAACTGTTCTGCTACCGGCTCATCGATTGGATTTAGTGCCAGTTTATAGCTGGCCTGATAGTATAACGTTTGTTTACCTTTTACCTGACGTTTACTCCACACCACTTCTGAGTGTTGTTCATCTCTTATTAGATGTACGCCGTAGGCTGGTGAGGCAGTAAACTCATCGACCAAGTCAAAATTAGGATCCTTTGGCAAAGTAAACTTGGCAATCACCGGGGCATCTTTACCAATAAATTCAATTTCTGCTTCAATTTGCCATATATCAATTTGTTCACCAGCCGTTAGTGGTACGCCCATTTCAGCGTGCCGATAATAGATACTGCTTAATCCGGCAAGGACTAATGCCGTAACTAAAATGAAAAAAGGCAAACGAGAGCTCAAAATTATTTCCTACCTAATAAATGTTCACTGCTGACATCAACAATCGCGATATCTCTCAAAAACTCTCGGCCGAGCAGAATTTGATATTGCAGGTGATCTCTGTCTGCCAGACTAAACTCAGCAGTATAAGACTTACCACCGAGCATAAATTTTAACTTAACCACCGGGCGACGATTTTTTTCTTTACTGGTTTGTTGAATAATACGAATAATACGATAGACCGGATACTCGTAAGTTTTGGCGCCTGTACTCTTAGTTAAACTAAATCGGAGCCAGTCTTCACCATCACGCTCAAAAGTAGTCTCGTTATAAACGCCAATGGACGAGGTCACAGCGCCAGTATCAATACGAGCATCAACACTTAACTTTTCTTTACTCAAAAATACCGTTTCGACGCTGCCAAGCAATAACTTATTGGTGTGAACATTTGTTTTTTTATCCTTAATTGAACAGCGCTCAATGTAAACAACTTCGGGTTCCGTAGCGTTAACTTTGACGCTAGATTGCTGTTCGGTAATTGCCATCGCAAGTTGCTTGGCCAACTCTTGGTTATCTTGTTTATCCTGTTGACAATGTGAGGAAATTTGATCAGTAATTGACTTTTCCAGATTGGCGATGTTGCGGTTAACTTGCTTTAATTCTGCACGGTTTTGCTCAATATTCTCTTGGGTTGCAACACAACCAGTCAAAACAAGCAAAGAAGCTGCTAACATTATGTTTTTGAACATACTAGTAACTTAAGGAATTTTTTTAGAGATAGTTATAATTGTATGCCATATTGGCAAAAATGTGCTTTTAATTAGTGTAATAATATGTACGATAGACGGTAATTATTTTGCCAAGAATTAGTTCATCATGTCTCTTGATAACGCACCACAGCATATAAAATTAGCCGTTGATCTCATTCAACTGCTCGAAGAAAATCAGTTTGACGCTGAAATTGTGCTTAAAGCCTTAGCCATAGTAAGCCAGGATTTTAACAACAAACTGGTCAACACAGAACCAGAAAAAGGTTAATTTTTCCAGCAATATCAAGTGGTTTCACTATAATGAGTAGTAATTCAAGTTAATAAGAATAACAATTGAAAATTTGCCATAAGAATATTTTTGGATTACTTTGCCGTTTATTGTTACTCAGTATCGGGGTTACCGTGCCTATTGCTGTGGCGGAAGAGCCATTGGTGTATCAGTACAATTCTAAAGCGGGTATTCCATCATTTACCGACATTGAACCACAGGGAGTGCACTATAAATTAGTAGAATTTGGCTGTTACGCCTGTAATCTTAGCTCCATGGTTAACTGGCATAACACACCGCTAAACACTACTGCTTATAAAGATACGATTGAAAAAACTGCCTTTTTACACAATGTCGATCCTGCCTTGATCAGGGCGATCATTCATGCCGAGTCACACTTTAAAGAACATGCCACTTCAAAAGTGGGGGCACAAGGATTAATGCAATTAATGCCGGCGACGGCAATCGAGCTGGGCGTTAAAGACTCACTCAACGCCAAAGATAATATTAACGGTGGGGTGAAGCACTTAGCCAAACTGATGAAGAAATATCGCGGCAACATTAAACTCGTCGCGGCCGCCTACAATGCCGGCGAAGGCGCGGTGAAAAAATTTGGCGGCATCCCGCCATATTCTGAAACTGTGGTCTACGTTGAGCGCGTGAGAATTTTGCATTCACGCTACCGCCAACAAAGTTAATCACTTACGAATTTTTCCACCTTGCTAACTTTCCACCTTGCTAACTTTCCACTTTGCTAACTTTCCACTTTGCTAACTTTCCACTTTGCTAACTTTCCAACTTTCTAACTTGCTTCCTTGCTTCCTTGCTACCTTACTACCTTTAATTCTGTCTCAACGACATAAAATACTCAAAAGCTTGCCGATTTTGACGTTTTTGCGAAAACGATAAGCCTAACTCCACCAGTTGCTGGTTTTGCTGATAATTTTTTACGTAGTCCGTTAATAACGAAATCGCCTTTTGGGTTTCACCATTACCATCGAGAGCCAAAGTATAAATATAAGGATATTGTGGGTCTTGAGGTGCTAAAGTTATTACCTTCTTGAACAATTCAATCGCATTCGGCAATTTTTTCTGTCGAACAAAATGCAATCCATAGGCATAATGCAGTAATGCCGAATTAGGGATTTGATTGATGCCTTTATTTAATACCGAAGCCACTTGATTATCGTTGCCCTGACTACGATACAGCTCGGCCAGATTTGAATAGGCGGCATCAAAATACGGATCAACGTCTATCGCTTTTTTATAGGCCTGCTCAGTGCTCTTGAGCTGATTTTTCGCCATCGCCATCGATGCCAGATTTAACCGTCCTTCACCACGCCAGCTACTTTGCTGGTTCGCCAAAGTTAATTCTTTAAATGCCTGGTCAAAGCTTGCTACGTTTGCTTGTGGTATGTAAACGTCGGCTAATGATCTGGCCGCGGCTACTCGAATGGCTTTTAGGTTATCATCGAGCAAAGGTGCTAACAATTCGGCGCGAAAACCCGGATGAATCAATCCACCAACATCGGCACTGGCTAAACGCAGCAATTGTTCCTGGTGCGTTACGTAAGGTTTTAATAACGGTGCGCTGAGTTGCGCTGTGCTTTGCCCTAACATTTGCAAGGCCGTCGCTCTTGAGATGATATCGAGGTTATCATCGGCAACAATTGCCAGGTGCTGTTCAACCGTGATCGGCTGACCATTTTTTATGGCCCAAAAATGTTGTCTGGTGATACTGTCAGTTCTGGGGTTTACCTGCCAATTTTTTAATATCGCAACTGCCCAATCATTATCTTTCTGCTGATGGCAACTGGTACAGGCGTTTGGACTGGCAAATTTTTTCGATAAATCGGGCCGTGGTATTTTAAAGCTGTGATCACGTCGGTCATCAACCCCCATATAGCGATTCTCTGTCATATGACAATTCACGCATTGAGCACCGTCGCTATTGGCTTGATGATTATGATGCTGTTTTTTATCAAACACTTCACTGGCATGGCAAACATAAACCGTTGCCAGGTATTTTGATTTTCATCGTGTGCTGATCATGACAATCAATACAGTTTACGCCATTGGCATACATCTTACTTTGTAAGAATGAACCATAAACGTACACCTCTTCTTTGATTTGACCACCAACATGGTAATTAGGGGCTTGAATGAGTTGTGGCGAAAATTGGTCTAAAAACGGTTTCTTCGGATCGATGCCATCGGTTAAAGGTGCACGTAGAGCATGACAGGTAAAACATTGATCCATAAAGCTGTTGTCACGCTTTTCGCCCTGCCACTTTGCCGTATTTTGACCGGCTGTTCGATGCCATGCTCCTTGCTTTGTCGCTACTGTAGACGATTGCTTAGTTTGTTGTTTGGTTTGCTGCTGGGATATGTGTGTCTCTGACATTTCACCATGACAAGATAAACAACCAACATTAATGTTGGTGAAGGTTGAAGAAAATTGATTTTTATCGAGATCGTAGTTACGTTTTAGACCATCCGAATGACAATCGGCGCACATGCCATTCCAGTTTTGCAGCGGCTGCCGCCAATGCAACCTGTCGGCAGGCTTTATTTCTTCATTTTGATAATTATGATACCAACGTTGTCCGCCTTGATCTTTCACCCTTGAATCCCAGGCGAATGGCAGCACTTGATAACCACCGGCTTTAGTTTCCACTAAATACTGCTGCAATGGATAATGACCAAAGGTATATTCAACGGTGTAAGTTGATATTTTTTATCATAGGAAACATCAACTTTGAATGCTTTTTGATCAGTATAAAATTTAGCTTTTTGGCCATAGTGCTCGGCAACTTCATTATTAAAATGCGACAACACACTGGTTTTATTGGCTATTGCCATCGACTTGGCGTGGTCAGACTGTTGCCAGTTACTTATCTGTTGTTGATGGCAAGCAACGCATTGTTGCTCAGTTTGAGCGATTACAATCGATGAAAATAAGGTACTGGATAAATCGCGATGGGGAGAATAATTTTTAAAAATAAATGCACGCTTGGCCTTGCTTGTTTTAAGTTGCTAGTAATAGTTGCTTGTTTAGATAATCTACAACAGTGTAAAGAATTAATTAATGATGTAAACCATAAAAGTAAATAACCAGGTTAATTAGTCAATTCCTCTTATGGCTGCCCTAGATATTAAGCTTGAACTTTAGCTTAATAACATTTGTTTATAGGCTTTATGCTGTGGAAATACCTTTATTATTTGACGGTCAGATAGTTGCCAATGTTGTTGTAACATCGCCCCTACCCATGAGAAAGTATTGCTGGTTGGCATTAGATCACGGCCGTTAAAGAGTTGTTCCGTTTTTAACCCCGGCCATTGCCCTAATACTTGTCCACCTTTAATGCCACCACCGGCGATAAACATCGCACTGCCCGTACCGTGATCTGTGCCTCCGGTACCATTTTCTTTTGCCGTTCGGCCAAATTCAGTGGCAACCATCACTAGCGTATTTTGCCAGTAATCCCCTAATTCATCTTTTAGTGCGGCAATGCCTTTATCTAAATCACCAAGTTGCCTGGTTAAACGCAGATCCTGGTTATTATGAGTATCCCAGCCACCAACCTCTAACATGGCACAATCAGTGCCATTATCGCTGGCAAGTAGCCGGCCACACGACTTAGCCAAATCGACAAACTTACCTCTACGTTTCACTGTTTCATTCCCCGCCATGGCCTGGGTATTAAGCCCTTCTTGCAAGCGTGATAATAACAATTCATCATCTTGATACAGGTCCATCAGTGCTTCATAAACATTTTCATCGGCATCCTTTAGTCGGCTTGGGTACCAGGTGCTAACTTTGTCGGTACTGCGCATACTTATTGGCATTGAATTGGCGACGGCAATTCCTTTACTGTTGGTTTGCAATTGCTCCATTGCTCTACCCAACCAGCCAGTATCATGGTCCATAGTTTGCAAACCACTTTCTAAATAATCCTGGCCATCAAAATGTGACCTTTTTGGATAGCCTGAACCCACCGCAACAATTGGCAATAATTGCTTTTGCAAATACATTTGATGCAAGTTTACTAACGCCGGATTTAATGAAAACTCACGATTCAGGGGCAGCAAGGGTTGTTTAAAAGCCCTGGCAAGTTTCGGTCTTAGCGATGAATAACTGGTATCTTGGGTAGGCACAATGGTATGTAATGAATCCATTGCACCACGAAGCACCACCCAGACTATTTTCGCTGGTTTCTTATCTTTGTTGTTCATTGCTGCAAGTACTGGTGTTTGCAATAACACTAATGATGCGCCCATCATTTTTACTATTTGTCGACGCTGTTTATTGATAGTCATAATAATAGCAATTCTATCTCCGTAAAAATTCTGGGCTCAAAAGCGTTAAGACTAGTGCCTGTCTTCGACTTTCGGCTCTGACCACACTTTTATAAGTATGCTCGGTTGGTTGCAGTGCTAGCGTTTGATTGATCACATTTTCGGCATTTGCTGAGTACTTTCGCACTTGCATCGCGGTCCAATCGATTTTCGCCATTAACGCGTTAGCACCGTCCCAATCTTGCTGTTCATCACTATAGCCGGCCGGTGATCCTGCTTGAAAGGGTTGCTGTCCGAATGAATTCAAGCTAAAAAATAGCGTCTTAAAGTTAACCTCTTTAACTTGCAGTGCTCGATACGAAGATTGCACAAACTCTCTCGGGGTTTTAAATTTTTGTCTTGCTGGTAACCAGGCTTGTTCCGCATGAATTAACGCCAGCATCACTTCTTTAATATTGCCGCCAGTTTTTTGCCAGCGCTTTACCAAAATATCTATTAACTGAGGTTCTGGCTTATCACTGATGAAATGTTTTACTAATTTAGTACAAACAAATTTAGCGGTTGTAGGGTGATTGGCCAAATCTTTTAGCATTGCCTCACCTTGGTTGATGCCCTTTTGTTTATAGGTTTTTCCTAATAACACGCGGTTTCCTGGCTCTTTACCCCAACTGCGATATTTAAAACCGACGGCATCGTCTTTAACCGGGTTAGCAACACTCCAGCCCGTTATGCCTTTGGCCAGTTCGATAACATCTTCCTGACTATAGCCAGCACTAACTCCCAACGTATGTAATTCAAGAATTTCACGGGCTAAATTTTCATTGAGACCGATAGTCTTTTTCGCCTTTCTCTTATTTTTGCTGTTTTTACTGCTTTTTGCCAGTCGCGATTTCACCCCAAATGAGCGCTCATTGTTTAAATAAATTAGCATTGCCGGATGTTTACTTACCGCCAGCAACATATCTTCAAAACGGTTAAATAAATTCTCGGCAATGGCTTCTCGCTCAAGAGTTGCGGCGATCACCGTCATTACCGGGCCGTTCGCTGAAACGCTAAAATGATTAGAGAAAAAATCGAGCAAACGCCAGGCTAAACTGTTATCGCTATTAATGCTTTGCACAAAGGCATCGGTTGCCACTTGCCGATAGGTTGTTTGAATAAAACGACTGCGCTTTTTGTTGTCCTTTTTATCTTTGTCGGCACTGACGTTGTTTTTTTTATTTTGCTTTTTAATCGCTTGATAATCACTGAGCTGTTGAAATAAATCATTAGAGCCAGGTAAATCTTGAGTAAAAGTTACTGGCGTTAATTGCGCAGTTAACCATTTTTGCGGATTTTTTTCGGCCTGTTCAAGATCGCCAGGTTTAGCGCCTAAACCAAAGCGGTTAGCCGCAATAACGGCGTTGGTTTTATTCGATGCATTACTCATAAAGCTTACCTTTACTGTTATATGTCTTAACCCTAACAATTATTTTACAGAGCTCTAGTGCTTTTACATAACTTTACACGTAAAGTCTTTCAACCCCCTATACTTAAAGAATATCATCGGGCAGTAAACTTTATATATGCGAGAAAATGAGAGTAGGTGAATATGTTTAAAACAAAGAGTGTTGTTTTTTTTGCTGTAGCACTGTTATCCGCTTGTGCTGCAACAGATAATCCGAAGCAAGAAAAGGCGCCCGATATTAGGCTGGGAGAAGAGGTCAATCAAATCTGCTTTAACCGCAATATGGACGGTTGGCGCCCGCTTGAGGATGATAATAAGGCACTAATTGTTTTTGACCGCCGCCGGCAGGCCTATAAATTAGACCTAATTGGCACTTGCGATCCGCAATGGGCGATGCTTCGAATTGCCACCATAAGCCGTGGTAACTCTAGCTGTTTATCGCGTGGTGATAAAGTGATCACCGATGCCGATATGTCTCGCCATGATAGCTGTACCATTATGAAAATTCATAAATGGCATCCTGAAAAGTTACAGGATGAAGATAGCCAGGAAACACCAGCAACAAGTGAGAAAGACGGCAAGAATTACTGATGATTTCGTAACGGGTAATACTCACTTAGGTAAAAGCGTTGCCACAGCTTTTTCACATCGAAGCTTGCCAGATAAAGACAGGGCACAAAAAGCAAGGTGATGATGGTGGCAAATAGCACACCGTAAGCGAGTGATACTACCATAGGTACTAAAAACTTAGCCTGAATACTTTGCGCCCATAACATAGGCAGTAATCCAATTAACGTGGTTAAAGACGTTAATACGATGGTCCGAAAGCGAAGTTTGCCAGCGGCAATGACAGCCTCAAATGCACTAAGTCCTTTTTCCCTTAAGCGATTAATCGCATCAACCAGTACCAGATTATCGTTTATCACTACCCCGGCAGCGGCAAGAATACCTAACATCGAAAACATCGTAAAAGTGGCACCATGGAGTAAATGACCGGTCACGGCGCCTAAGAAAGCAAAGGGGATAGCCGATAAGATTAAAAACGGCTGCATATAAGAGCGAAACGCAATCGCCATCAGCATATAAGAGACCAGTAACGCCAAGCCTTCTAACCGCAGCACGGTGGCGATAAAGCTCTCTTCATCGCTACCTCTGTCACCTCTACCGAACTGAACTTCAGGGTGACGCTTTTTCCATTGCGGGATAAACTCGTGATGAATTTCTTGCATCAAGCTGTATTGATCATCCCCCGCATACTCCGCATGTAAGCTGGCAATTTTAGCGCCATCGCGGCGATAAATTCGTTGTACCCCAGGGCGCTCTTCTATATCGACAATACTCATCAACGGAATTTCACGTCCGTCTTTCGTACGGATATTTAAACGAGCCAAAGTATCGATTGATTCACGCTCTTGCTTTGAATAGCGTACTTTAACCCTAACGTCACCTCCGGGTTTGGCAATGCGCTGAACTTCTTGACCAAAATAGGCTTGTTTTACCTGTTTACTTACTTCGCGCAAATTCACTCCCAGGGTGTCAGCGCCGGGTTTTAAATTAAATACCAACTCGGTGCTGCCTTTATCCATAGAGTCACGAATTAGGTTCACCCCCTGGTACTTGGCCAAATGGGTCTTTAAATCGTTTAATGCGGCACGCAAGCTTTCAGTATTGGCTGAACGCATGACAAAGCCAATTTTTGGTTCCTGAACATTTAAGGTCGATTTAAATTCGATGTCTTCGGCATCAGGGATGTCCGAAATATACGCTTGTAATCTATCCGAGGCCTCTTCAATTTCGATGCCCCTTATTTCCGCCGGTACCAATTTTATTTCGCTAATAATACGAGTACCCCACACCTGATTGTAAATATGTTCAACCAGTTGCATGTTTTGCTCAGTGACATACTGCTCAAGTTGTCGTTGTCCCTCATTAATTTGTTGCAACACTTGCATGGTACGTTCATGAGTCGTATTTTCCGGCATAGTTACCACTAATTAAATTTTATCGCTGGCGATTTTCGGCATGAACGACTGCTTAACGTAATTATTTGCCAACAAGTTAGCAGCCACTAACAAACCACCGACAAATAAGGTAATTACCAGGTATTTATGCTTGATCATGCGTAGTAAAAATGGACCATACAGATCATTGCCTAAATAGCTCATGCTGTTGGCAACGCGTCGTTGAATTAAGGCTAATTTGCTTGGTTTTTGCGGATCAATGGCAGCACTTTTCTTTAAATGGCGAAGATGTGACGGCAAGATCAGCAGCGCTTCAAGAATTGAAAAGCTTAACGCTAACACCACAACGATTGAAATTGCCCGGGTATATTCTGCGGTACTGCCGGGCAGAAATGCCATTGGCGCAAACACCACCATGGTAGTAAGCACCCCGAATAATACCGGTTTAGCAACCTCGGCAACGCCAATGATGGCAGCATCATCTCCCTCGACACCTTGTTCATTGGTAATATGAATACTTTCGCCAATGACAATGGCATCATCAACGACAATACCGATCACCATCATAAAGGCAAATAATGACAGCATATTTAGCGACACATCAAACAGCGGTAACAGCGGTAACAGCGCAAATGATGCGGCGAAAGAGGTGGCAATGCCAACAGTCACCCAAAGCGCAACTTTAGGTTGTAGGAATTAAATAAGCATAATAAAGACCAACAGCAAACCGCTACCGGCATTTTCCAGAATAATGGATAGTCGGCTTTGGTAGGCATCATTCCAATTTGACCAAAGGGTAAGTGTGATCCCGGCAGGCAATTGGTTTTGTTTTCTCTCAAGGTAACGTTCAACATGCTCACTCATGCTGACAATGTTCATATGGTCGCTATTCATCACATCGATTAACACCGCTCTTTCGCCATCAAACATCGACATATTACGAGTGTCGCGCACATCATCAATCACAGTGGCAATCTCACCCAGGTATAATCTGCCACCGTCGCTATTGCGACGAATAACTATGTCTTCAAATTGTTGCTGGTGCTCGGCTCTATTCCTTACGGTTAATTGCAGTGTACCGGCCGCATCGCGCACCGTCCCGGTGGAAGAATTAATGGAACTGGCTTTAATGGCACTGGCTATTTCATAAAGGTTATTTTATATAAACTCATTGCCTGCTCTGAAATTTCTATCGAAATTTCTTCTTGGCCAACGCCAAGCAAGTTGACATTCGAAATCAGTGGCAAGGCACCAATTTCTTTTCTGATTTCTCTGGCCAAACTGGACAAGGTTCGCACCGGTATATCACCATGCAAGGCCAAACGTATCATCGCTTGACGATTGACTCTTTCACTGACCCTGGCTCTGTCAGCATCAGCGGGTAAGCCATTTACCGAATTGATTTTTTCCCGAACGGCATCGGCAAATTGTTTTCTGTCGACTCTTTCTTTGCCGGTAATAGTGATACGGGCCCGGCCTTCGGTGGCCTTTGAAACCACGCTTTTGATATCTTCGACACTTTTCAAGACTTCTTCAAAACGAATGATGATTTGCTCTTCAATATCTCTGGGGCCTGCGCCTTGCCAGGTTATAGATACGTCCATGATGGGTTGTCTAACCGTTGGAAATGGTTCTTTTTCAATGCTATAAGTAACTGAGCAAACCCGCCAACACTAAGGTGAACATCGACAAATTTGCGGCAATGGGATTTTTTACCCACCAACTCAAAAAGCTTTTCATCGTTAAAGGCCTCCGTCAGCAAGTCTGCCTTTACTCAGTTGCTTGCCTATCGACTTTTCTTTTAATTTCCTCGAATGTTGTTGCTCTGGCTTAATGAACTCTTTTGGTTGCAGTTGCTCATTCTGCTTGATCATATCGCCACTAATGAGGGTAACTTTATTTTCATTGATTGCTTTTACATGCAAACCAACCGTTGGAATGGCGACGGCTGAGGTGATTATTCGGGTCTTATCGGTTATTCCTTTCAGGATAACTTCACCATTGGCACGGCTGATCACGTCCACCTTTTGAATTTGCAGTTGCTGATTTTCGTCAACAAACCAGACTTGGTTGTTTGTTCTCAATGCTTTCCGGGGTAGAGTTACCGCATCACGAATTATTTGGCCGTTAATTTTGGCGTTTACGAACAAGCCAGAAACCAAAGGAACTTTTTGTTGTTGATCAACCCGATATGGATGGTCAACTTCCACCACCACTTGTACGGTTCTGGTACGTGGCTCGATCACCGCCTCAGTTCTGACAATTGAGCCATGCCAAGTGGCTCTTTCCCCGCCCATATCGGCACTAAGTTCAACGCTAAACGGCGGCGTCGTGGTACTGGCAAAATAGGCTAAAGGCAGGTTGAGTTGCTGTAGCTGTTCGACACTTAATGGCAGTTTTATTTCCATCACATCGCGAGCAGAAATTTCAGCTAAACTGCTATTTCTCGACACGGTTTGGCCAATACTGATATTTTATTTGGCAACAATCCCCGCAAACGGCGCAACAACTTTAGTACGAGATAAATTGAGCTCTGCTTGCGCTAATAGTGCTTCTGCCGATGCCAACTCCGCTTTCGCATGAGTTAATTGCGGTAGACCTTTGGCCAGATCTGAAGCATGCTTGCGACCTAATTCAGCTAGCTCGAGTTGGGCACTGTCGGCTTGCGCCTGAATTTTAATTAATTGATTTTCAGCGAGTGCGACCTTCGCCTGACGTTGCACCACAGCAAGGCGATAATCTCTATCGTCGATGCTAATCAGTATATCGCCTTGGTTAAATTGTCCGCCGCTAACAAAGTTAGGATTAATATCAACTATCATTCCTTCAATTTGGGCTTTAAGCTGTAGCGCATCTTTGGGTTTTGCTTGCTGCAGAGCTTGGGTCAAAATGTGCTCTCGATTACTGAGCACATTTTCGCTTGCATCGCATTTTCAACTTCTTGCCAGGCCTGTAGCAAATTTTGTTTAAAATTTAACAGCGCAATTTGTTGGCTGGCTTGTTGTTTGTCTACCTCTGCCTGCAATTTACCACGGTAAAATATTGGTTGTACTAAAGAGCCGGTAACGGCTCCCAGCCAATAGTCTAAGTCAAGTAAGTCGGAAAAAATTTCTTCTCTTGCGCCATTGCAGCAGTTTATTTTCTTCAACAATGGCTAACCAGCTCGCCAACACTTGCCCTTGTATCGATAATTGCAATGCTTGTAAATCGGCCTCTGCGGCCGTAACGTTAATTGCACTGGCTGAGTTAAGATCTCCCAGCCGTTGCTACAAATCAAGTTCCCATGTGGCGTTCACACTTAAGCTGGATGATTGCGAATTGCTCACTCGCTCATTCGTCAAGGACTCTCGATGCGATTTACTCGCCGATAATTTAAGTGCTGGCAATAAATTGGCATCACTGACAGCAAGCCCAGCAGCTAACTGTTTAACTCGTTGCTGACTGATTAAAAGTTGCGGGTTATCGCTTAGTGCCGTGTGTAAAAACGTCTCAACCGCTTCAGGTATTATGACGCCAAAGCGTTGTTAATAGGTTAATGGTTGCGAGTTTTCAATCGCTTTATTTTGCCATTTTTCGGGTGCCAGCAATAAGTATTCTTGTTCTGCTGTGGGTGATTTTTCAGTAGCGCAAGCAAACAACAGAGTGCTACATAGCAATGTAGGTAACAGCAATCGTGGGTTGATTAAAATAGAGATTCAACATCCCCTGGTCAAAGTATAAAAATCGGATTACCCATTTTAACCAAGATTTAATTACGAGAGTAGTGCTGCAATGTAAAGAACAAGTAAATGTCAGGGTAAATATATTACTTTACAGCATAAAAATTCAAAACTAAGCAGCACTGGTATATAAATAACTACATTTTGTTAAAGTGGATAAAATTGCTTACAGTGAAGGCGGTTATTAATTACATTTCGACAAGACATAACTGGCGATCCTTGCTAGCATCAGATTGCTTCACGCTTTCATCAGCTGAAAATAACAAAAATAAAATCAGATAAAATAAATTAAAACAGGATCCCATATGAGTGCACCTCGCGAGCTTTTTAGCTCTAAACTAGGATTTATATTGGCTGCGGCAGGCTCTGCCGTTGGTATTGGTAATATTGTCGGTTTTCCGGTCAATGCGGCCAAAAACGGTGGCGGTGCATTTTTGTTAATGTATGCCATTTTTATCATCGCCATCTGTTTTCCGGTGATGATGGCGGAAATGGCCGTGGGCCGTAAAACTGCAAAAAATCCGGTAGGTGCCTATAGCGCGTTAGCTGGTGAGAATTCAAAATGGCGGCTAGCGGGTTTACTTGGCATTATCACGCCGTTCATGATCGCGGTTTTTTATACGGTATTAACCATCTGGATCTTCATTTACCTGATCATGACCTTAGGTGGTCAGCTCGATTATTTAGCCAGTAACGCCGGTTTTGGTGAAATCATTAATAATCCTTATTACTTATTTACCGCGATGATAGCCGTGGGTGCGGTAGTTGGCGTTATTCTCAGCTTCGGGGTAAAAGATGGCATTGAACGTGCGGCCAAAATAATGATGCCGGCCTTATTTTTGATGCTGATTTTATTGGTTATTTTTGTGTTAACTCTCGATAATGCGATGGCTGGGGTGAAATTTTATCTGATACCCGATTTAGACAAAATTACGCCGGCGGTGATTTCTGGCGCGATGTCGCAAGCATTTTTCTCATTATCCTTGGGTATGGGCATATTGGTCACTTACGGTTCATACATTTCAAAAGACACCGATATTGAAGGTTCAGCCAAACTCGTTGCCATCACCGACACCGCGGTTGCCTTTATTGCTGGCTTGATGGTGTTGCCGGCCATTTTCTCATTCAACCCTGAGATCAATCCGGACGACTTGAGTGACAGTTCGGTATCGATGATTTTTGTGTTTTTACCGAAAATTTTCTTAGCCCTGCAAGCGACCGTTGGCTACTTCCTCGCCAGTGCTATTGCCGCAATTTTCTTTTTATTAGTCTTTTTTGCCGCGATTACCTCCTTAGTATCGATCATGGAAGTGCCGGTTTCATACCTGATTGATGAGAAAAAGTTAACCCGTAAAAAAGCGCTGAGAACGATGTTTATCTGGGGTGGTTTAATTGCCGTATTGGCGACATTGTCATTTGGCATGGTGGACTCTTTAACCAAGTTTACCACCTACGGTGGCGGCCAGGATAAGTCATTATTCGATGTCATTTACGACATGTTCTACGACACCATTTTGCCGTTGAACGGATTATTGATTTGTTTATTTGTCAGCTACCGCTGGAAAAAACACAACTTAAATGCCGAGCTTAGCGAAGGCAACTCCAGCTTTAGTAATTCCATTTTAGCCAAATACGTAGATTTTTCATTAGGCACCTTCATTCCATTTATATTGGCGGCGATTTTCATCAACACCGTGGCTAAAATCTATTTCGGTTACGATGTGTTTGGTTAATTAATACCTTGCTATGTTGATATTAAAGCCCGGTTTGTACCGGGCTTTTTTAATTCAAGGATGAATTAACTTACAATTGCTCAGGTCTTAAAATGCCACTTTGCTGACGGTTTGGTTTGGGCTACTGATACTCAGTCACCTAACAAATACTTACTCGGAAATTTAGGAAGCAAACAAATCAGCATCTCCTAAGCAGAAATTTGAAACGTTGAAATTAAGGTTCCTCTACTTATTCGATTTCGATCTTAAAACAAGGAGTGTTCGATTGGAGGACGCCAGGCTTGAACCGTCGGGTCACTCCATCAACGGACATTGAGTAGCGCAGCCGTAACTTGTCGCTTTAAGCGTATGCAAATTTTTCCATTTGAGAATTCCAGCCATATATTAAGCTATCTTTCGATCATTTCTACGTCTGCTAAATCATTAAAGTGCCAGTGAAGTTGAAGTTTATTTTACTTTTTGTAATTATTGGGATAAAAGTTACTAAGAAAAGAATCAAAGTAAAGGAATACAGATGAGTGATGCATATCCGATTATTAGTATTATTGCAGGGATTATCTCAGTGTTTGCACTGTTTAGTGCCTCAAAGTACAAGGGGCAACGCGAAGAGTTAGAAAAACAAAACAAAGGTAGGAACGAAGAAGTCAAACGAGAGCCTATTGAAAAACAGGTAGAAAGATTAAAATCCGAAATAAAAAAAACTGAAGCAAAGATCGAAAATGGTCAAGAGGTCTTTTCCAAGCTCGATAAAGAACTCAAGAAAATCTCAGAAGAATTAGTGCCAATAGATGTTGGCATTTACCCTCCAACTTTCGCTTTTGATGATAGCGAAAAACTTAAAGAGCGGCGTTTTTCAAGCTAGTTGTCGCCTAAAGTTTAAATTTATGCCGCCTTGCTTTCCTTTATCTCTGATTTTCCTTTTTCAGGGTTGAGATGAACTTCTTTAATATGATCCCAGTT
>MAAC01016238.1_pt1 | contig 31680 bp, 32 predicted proteins | sample 1115981 | NCBI WGS metagenome assembly MAAC01 (sample SAMN04961126, study PRJNA320927) | seawater metagenome | isolation source: sample BD02T64 sea water enriched with oil for 64 days | place: USA:Gulf of Mexico | collected 2013-07-27 | reverse complement strand
CGGTGACAGGTATTTCTCAGAATACCTTTATAACTTCAGTCAAAGTCAGGCTTCTTTTACATTTAATACAACCCGTTTTCTACGAACAAACCAAACCATAATAGCAATCACTAAAAAAACAGCAATAGGAATTTGAACTACGTCTAGAATACTAGCTTTAGGATAACCAACAGAGAATGGGAATCGAGAAATAAATTTATCATTTTCACCTTCAACGATAACATAGCCAATAAAGTGGCCTTTTTCTTTGAAACTCTGCTCAATAGTCATCATCCCCCTTGGATAATGCTTGGCCGGTATTTCAAAAAATGGTGTTTGCGCTAATTCAGCTTCATTAACTTTCCCATCTTCCTCCGTGCCTAATGGAGCAGCATCTGCTTTAATCACTCTAAAGTTTACCGTCATCTTGCGTAGTTTTTTATCGACAAAATCTAGAACGATAATAGAGTCACCGACTACTGGCAAATCATCACAAAACTGCTCAGACCTATTGTTTTGTGGCTGGTAACCTGAAAAGTTTATAGTATAAGGACCTACGAGTAATCTACACTCGTTTCCCCTGCTCACCACACCACCGTGCGCCCATATCTGACTGGACAGAGACAACAACACACACACTATAATTACTCTAGCTATTGTAAACATTTGTAATCCTTATCATTGTGAGACCTCTGCATAACGTACGCGAATGAAGGCACGACAAAAAGTGGCGGAAAAACGCAGTTTACGTTAGTAAATGGAAACTTTGAGCCAATTTTTACCAACAGTAGTCACTTTTAGGCGACGCTGTATTGTCAAGCGCTGTAGTTATTCTGAGGTTTCGTTATAACTTTATAAATTTACCACCACTTATACTACTAACCACTGAAATAGCCTTCCGTCATAATCACAGGAAGTTAACTAACATAAAAAACTCTAGCAGCCCTATATTTGTAGCATTCATAGTTTCTATTTCCAGCTACTGACTTGTTGAGCTAAGTACAAGTGAAACAGTTTTTTTGTTGCCAACTTTATGCTTTTTTCTTCCTGAATGCCAAATAGCCTAGTCCGACTAATGCGAAACCTCCAAACATGCCGAAAGCCACTCTTTGTCCAAATTTCCCTTTCCATTTGAACTCCTCTGCACCCACCTCAAAATTGAAGCCACCTTGCGTATTATCCATCTCATTGATGACCTCAAGACGATAATGACCTTTGGCTCCATTGAAGTCATGTTCAAAATCCACCACCCCACTTGGTGAAGAGGCAACTTCAAAGTCCACAATAGGGCTAGCAGATTGAAGATCTGTGTCGCCTTGCTTAATTGTCGTAACCCTTATCTTAAGCGCTCGTTCCCGTAATGGCTTATCGACCAAATCTAAAGAAAAATAGGTCGCACCTGTCGCACCTGGCAATTTTCTACACAATCTTTTATTGTCGATATGCGGCTGGTAGGCGGCAAAAAGAATACGCTTTCCTTCTAGACTAAAAATACAGCCAACTAATTCTTCCTGTGAGCCAGCCTTCTGAGCGTATACCGATGTATGGCTTGTAATCGCTAAAAACGCAACCAGGGTCATAATGACCCTGGTTGCGTAGCTGCGAGCCCGCTTGTTACTTTTGCGATACTCCACTTGTTACCTCCTAGCGGTAGGCAACATCGGTTGCCATATCTACATACTCTCTGTAGCGATTTCCATCGGCATCAAAGAAGTAAATAAGCCCACCAACACGACGAACAGGTGATTCAACAATCTTACTTAAGCCTTGAATCTCCCAAACTGCATCAGCAGCAACTAGGGTTAACGTACGTGATTCACCCGGAAGTATTGCGCTTGTATCACCACCTTTTATCTCAAGTGCTTCTCGAACGTATTCTTCAACGTAATCCTCAGTAACATTGCTGTAGCTAGCCTTTAGAGCCTGACCAGCCGTATCAGATAATGTCGATTGATCTACCACAAAGCGTATTCCTGCTGTTGCAAACTCACCAATTTTTACTGGTTTATTGCCATTATTGGTAACACTCACCTCTAACGACATTGCACGTTTAGGTACGTTGTATTTGCTGCTTAGACCCTTTACTACCAATTGCGAATTCTGCGCTGGCAATGGGAAAACAGGTACATTTCCTGTCTGCAAAGGAACGATGTCGTTATATTTCGCATTAGCATTCATTGCGCCGCCAATAACCAGTGCCAGTGTAACGCTCAACATTAAAACACCCATGCGTTTATCTGCACTAGTGATGAGAAGGTTTTTATCAACATCTTCTTGAATAGCACGGTAGCGTGGTAACAAAGTTGGTCGTCTAATCCACCAAAGCAACCAGATAATACCCATTACAAACCACACAGCATGCCAGCCGTAAACAGTATCTAGCGCATAAGTACCGAGGTTCTCAATTTCAATTTCCCCGTCTATTCCAGCTGTACCAGGTAGTTTGTAGTCTGACCAGTTTCCAGTTACATTTGTCCAAAGCCCTGGACCCACAATCGGGCCATTTCCAATCATTTGTAGGGAAGGATGAATGTGCCATTCACCAGGTATCCGAGCTTCCATAACGAGTTTAAAGGTGTATGTCCGACCCAACGTTATCCCGGAAGCAGACTGAATCATGGGCACATCACTTATATAACTCTCGACTTTAGCAAATACCGCTGCTGGTCCAGATGTTTGCAAATAACCAATATCAGGCTTTTGTAAGGTCGTAGGCCAATTTAACTCTGGTGGGAGATAAATCTTACCAGTCATAATGACTTGGTCGCCCACGTTCATATCTCCTGCTCCCTGCCATTGCACATCGTAAAACTGAATACTGCGCATACGTAGCGATGGTGCATGTGTTCGTTCGCCATGCGCCCATGCCATATCAGCAGGTAGAAAGGTAATTAGAGTAATCGCGATCATCAACAGCCAAGCGAAGCGGCTTTGCTGCCCGTCACGGACAACCGAACTCTGACTGGTATTTATATTTTCTTTTTGCATTTTATTTTTCTCCTTTGAAGATCGCAAACTATTTAACCGCTGAGGTTGGATATGCGTCTGCAGTAATTGCGTCATCTTTGTCACTTGGTTGTGTTCCACCCATATATTCAGCTAATGGATTAGATCTAGAATATGGTCTCGTAGCAATACCAGAAATCCACCACCACAGCATATAAATAAAGATTGAAACGAAGCCACCAAACAAACAAGAAATAAACCAAGTCTCGCCACCAAGAACTCGCAAGCCAGCATCCTCAATAATGCGTAGGTACTCAGGAGAACCACCACGCTGGAAGACATAACCTATCCAATCAGCTACAGGAACTTCAGTCCCCATTACACTTGTCGGAGCTCTAAAAGGTGCCAACATTGGGTAATTTGAGGTAATAAATATTACTGGTAGGAAAAATACACCGAATAATGAGGTCATAAGAGCACTACCTGTTATCAGCAAAATAGCATCAACGAATATTCCCACAGCAATCCATGTAGCAGGCCAAACTTGGCTCATTGGAAAGTATGCCCACAAGTGGAAGTTATAATAACGCGAAATCCATTCCATAAGCACAAGCCCTGTTCCTACCAGAGTCATGCCAATCGGCATGCGAACCAACCGCCACATTAAACCTTGAACAGCTCCTGCAAATATTATGAATGAGATCGAGCTAACGATTGGCCAGTACAAGCGATCTTTCCAATCTACCCAAAAATCCCAATCACCCGCTGTAAGCATATAGTGAAGGTGAAAAGCCGCACCCATCACGACGAAGACGATGGGTATAATAATCAAATCAAGCATGCGGTAAGCCCGCTCCTCGTTTGTACTCATATTGAGTTCTTGTGTGATGGCGTCAGAATAAGCCATAATTTACTCCCTATTATTTAAATTTAGTGTGCAAGCCACCCCTAACCGTAGTAAGTATCTACTACGGCCAAAGTGGTCAATTATAATTATCTTAAATGTCGTTCTTTTGCTTAAAAAGCGTTTGCGATTTAAGCAGATTCAGCTAGTCAGACTAGCTTGTTATCGACTCTCATTTGCAACTTGTGGAATAATCACCATCAGGCGGTTCAAAACCTGCACCAATAGTCCACCGAAAGCCAGTGCCGCCCAGCCGAAGACAACAAAGCCCCAGTGTAGCGGTAAGGAAAAGATTTCTTCGGAAATCCAGAATGCGTGTCCCCACTCATTGAAGGCAACATTTGGCAAAACCATGAACGGACCAAGCACAGCCGTTATAACCATTAATGACAAACGTTTCGCGTATACAGGTAGCCTTGTCATACTATAAAAGAACAACGCCCCACCAAAGCCGATAAATATCGGAAACCAGCCGTAAAACAGAACAATATGGGTTGGAGTGAAAGCTGTATCACGTACCACCGCCTGATGCCAAGAAGCATCTTGCTCGGCGAAAAAACTAGCTGCAAAATAAAGCGCTAATACATAACAACCGATTATACCAATCCAGACTGAATAACGTCTTAACTCTTCTACTGGCTTGATGTTAGCGACGTTGCGATCCCTACTCACCCAGAGCCAAACCCAAGTACTAAGCGAAACTCCCCAGATAACCACGGTCTCTCCGTAGAACAAGTTCATCCAGTATTCTGTAAACTCTACCGTCGTTGCATCTAAGCCGTACGCCCACGCCGCCCAACCCTGATAAACGATTGTGCCTACCGCTAGCACTACAAGCAATGACATAAAGGGTAGCGCTGTCTTTAAAAACGGCACCAACATCATCTTGGACGCTGAAAAGCCACCATCAACCGAACTGGCCGACTCCGTAACTTGATTAAAATTTCCTGCATTACTACTCATATTCCAACTCCTCCGCTAATTTTCAAATCTAAAGTTCCGTCTGAAATTAGTATTAATTTAATTATTAAAAACACCCACGTGACAACTTGTCGCATCACATGCAATTTTTATTATAACTTTTTCCTATCACTACTGTAAAACAGAAATATCTTAAAACTGACCTAGATCATGATTGACTGGGCTTCTATTCAAATATTGGCAGCACAGTGGCTTTGATCGTTAGAATCTCTCACACGGGCACCTCTTCTAGCTTGTAATAAACGTCCGCATACAGTCATTGTAGGCATATCACCTACACTAATTGAGAATTAGTTACAAATTACACTAACCTGAGACCTCAGCATATATAACATTTCAAGCTAAGCGAGAGTCAACCACCTGCTTTTTAGCATTTCTGGACACTCTTAACCACCCACCACTCTATAGATTCACAACCACCCTTAAGAATGAGTAACTAAGCGAGAGACTCGTTACGCCCACACCGCTTTCCATCCGATTTTATACACACATTACTCGCGTGTTTAGCTACTACGGCAGGCCTATAAAAAAAGCTAATACGAAAGCATGGCGTAAAGCCTTAGTGAAGGCAGGCATTGAGAATTTACGCTGGCATGATCTACGTCATACATACGCTAGCTGGCACATTCAAACAGGTACAACCTTTCATGTGCTTCAAAAATTAGGTGGATGGTCAGATATACGAATGGTGCAAAAATATGCCTATTTAAACACCTCCCATATTGCTGGGTTTGCAAACAATATAACCTTACCGAAGGAGGAGAAAATAGCGATTCGCACATTATCCGGCACGCCGGATCGTGCGCACAAAAAAGCAGCTAGACAATGAATTATCTAACTGCTTTTTTTATTACGAATTGAATGGCGCGCCTGAAGAGATTCGAACTCCTGACCGCTCGGTTCGTAGCCGAGTACTCTATCCAGCTGAGCTACAGGCGCTTTGAGGCGGCTATTGTATTAGCCTGACACCAAAGGTCAAGTAAAAATCGTCACTAACGTGATTAAAATTCACTATTACGTGTTGCTACAGTAAACCTTAAGCAAATAAAACTCAGCGTTCTAATGCTCTAAACCCCTTGCATACGCCTCAAAACCATCAGCTGACAGCGGTTTACTAAAATAATACCCTTGATATTCCAAACAACCATTCTCAGCCAAATAATCTAGTTGCTCTTTTGTCTCCACTCCTTCAGCAATAAGTTTAGCGCCTAAGTGATGCGTCATGCTGATTATCATTTTCACAATTGCTGAGTCGTTCTCATTTTGGCCAATTCCATCAATATATGACTTATCAATTTTAAGCTGATCGAACGGCAGGTTTTTTAGGTAATTAAGTGATGAATAGCCGGTGCCAAAATCATCAATAGATACCAAGAAGCCAACTTCGTGCAAGCCATGAACTCGTTCAAAAATGGTACGTTCATCGCCAATCGTAGCAGTTTCTGTTATTTCTAAACATATTGACGATGGAGCAACACCATTCGCTTTAACGATACCATGCGTATGCTCCACAAAATCTGATTGTTGAAATTGCTTGGCACTGACATTCACTGATATATGCGGCACGGTCATACCGAGCTCTTGCCACTTAACAAATTGTCTGCACGCTTCAAAAAGCACCCAATCACCAATAGGCACTATCAAACCAATTTCTTCTGCAACGGGAATAAACCTATCTGGTGGCACAAACCCCCCTTCCGCATTTTGCCAACGAATAAGTGCCTCCACACCAACCAACTGACCCTCTGCATTTATTTGAGGTTGGTAGTTTAATGTGAACGCCTCATCTTTTATTGCTTGCCGTATTCCCTTCTCAATGATTAACCTTTCATCTGCACGCTCTTGCATACTTTTTTCGTAGAAAGAAAAAGTGTTTTTCCCTGCCTCTTTAGCCCGATACATGGCCGCATCAGCTTGCTTGTATAACATTTCAACTGAAGAATGATTATTGCTTAGCGCCACACCTATACTCATGGTGCAATGATGCACATGATGACCCAGCGGTATTTCCTCGTGAACTATCTCTAATATCTGCTCAACAATAGTTTGAACGTGTTGTGCAATAGTGTCTCGATCTCCTTTTAAGTTCTGCAATAAAATGACAAATTCATCACCACCAAAGCGACCTGCAACATCACTTGATCGAATGGCGTTAGATAGACGAAATGCAATCGTTTTAAGCAACACATCACCGGCGCTATGCCCTAAAGAATCATTAACATACTTAAAGTTATCAAGGTCTAAAAATAACACCGCCAGCACATCCTTACTGCGCTGAGTAGATATAAGCGCACGCTCCACGTACTGGTCCAACATACGACGATTGGGTAGCTCTGTCAGTGGATCCGTTGTTGCAAGAACGTTAAGTTTTATCTCTGCTTCCTTGCGTCTCTCAATTTCTTTATATAAGTTTGCTGTTCGCTCTAGCACTTTGATCTCAAGTGTATTCTGCACCTCATTAAGCTCTGCTTCACGACTCGACAATAACCCACTCATGGTATTCACTCGATCAGCTATGTAGGCAATCTCATCATTACCGCCTACCTCACATAGCTCGTCGTAACCACCAACTGATATTCTTTTGAGAGATTTATTAATAATTGCTACACGCCTGTCGATATTTTTAACCAGCACTAAATGTATTAATGCAAGCATTGTTAATAAGGTAAAACCAAATATTAAGAAGTTAGAAACGATGATATCCAGTGCTATTTCATGCGCTGCGTTATGGTCATAGCGCACACGAACAGCCATGAAGTACGCCTCGTTATCAAGCAGCGTCCCGTCTAAACGTAGTCGTGAAAAATACTCCACGTCGTTATTCGTTACTTTCTTTATAAAGCCCAATGACGGTATATCCGGTATTGCGCTGCGTGAAATAGGCTTTGCGTTGCCAGCAAATGGCAACACCGCAAGATTGTTAACAATAAACAAGTCTACTGATTTTAATAGGAGCTGGTCTCCAATTCGGTCCGCAAACATTTCATCAAAAATAAACCTCACGTATTCACTCGAATGTACGCCTTCAAGATACGGTTTAATTTCAACAGATACTTCAAATATATAAGTGCTATCAGCGGGTGAAAAATAGGCGTACTTATTTAATATGCCTGTTTTTGATGACGCATTGATTCTATCTATGACCGCTACGTCCGTTTTACTGGATGATAAGCCCACTAAAAAACCACGAAGGCCAGAGGACACTGTCCCAAGCTCAAACCCTAAATCTGCTTTAAAGCTGCTTGCGATCACCCTTGTGGCTTTATTGATAATATAGACTTCACTAACATTATAATGCTGAGCTAACTCCCCTAATTCAGCCGGAGACCACAGTTCAAGATTTTCTCTGCGTCTTAGCGCTTTGGCTAACTCAGGCAAGATTTTGTTTAAATGTTTGTCAAGGTTCCCCTCATTTGTTTTAAGCATGGCATCAAACGTTTTAAAACGTTGATTAATGCCCTCTTGAATTTGATCAACCTGTCCCTCAACAAAAGCCGCTACTTTGTTTTCGATAATATTTAAAATAACGTACGCAGCCAATATGCTTGAAACAAGCATAGCCATCAAAATCCAGCGCCAAAGTGATTTATTCATTAAACTTTCTAAACATTAACTTTTCCCACCTTTACTCATTGCTTAAAGTACCCCCTCTTTGAATCAAGGCACTGATATTAGGTTTAGTAGCGACATCATTAATAATTTAGCGCCCAAACAACAACCCAGCCCTTAGCACAACAAGGCGGTAAGTAACGTCCCTACGCCTCATTAAATTCAAGTCAGGGCGCTAGTGCGCAATAATAGGAGTAACAGCCAAGTACTTGATATTAAAGTACAGCGCAAATAAAAAGAGAACCACCCTAATACCAACAAATGCACAAACTTGTAAAAATTCTGATTTCACCACGTTTTTAGAAACTTATTCATAGCGACACCATCTTTAAAAGTTTTTTTTCCTAATCAACAATCACTTTGCTCAATGTGCAGTAAATGCCTTTTTTAATACAATTAGAACTCATCAGCCATGTTGACTATCTTTAATGGCTTGTTTAGAACAACTTCTTAAATAATACTGGCAATACAAACAGCGTTAACAAGGTCGACGTTATCAACCCACCGACAACAACTGTGGCTAATGGGCGTTGAACCTCAGACCCAACACCCGAGGCCAATAACATTGGTATCAGCCCCAATGCGGATGTTAGTGCTGCCATTAACACGGGCCGTAATCGCGATAAGGCACCTTGAAATATTGCTTGGTTAACTTCTCTCATACCCTGCAAACGCTGATTGATTTCGCTCACCATCACCACACCATTTAGTACTGCAATTCCAAACAACGCAATAAAGCCTATCGAATCTGGTACCGACAAGTACTGCCCTGTTATAAACAGCGCGGCAATGCCCCCAATCAATGCTAACGATACGTTAAGCATGATCAATATGGCCTGACCAATGGAGTTAAATGCAAAATATAGCAGTAAAAAGATCAAGCCTAGCGAAGTAGGAACGATTAGTACGCATCACCACCAGCACAATGCTGGCATTACCGATCATTAAACGTTAGGAGGCCTTAATTGGGTTTGGGGCACAAATGAAATGAAGTGCTCCGGGGAGTGTAAGTAAACAATAAGAGGTTTTTCGTTAATCAAGAAATTAAGTTCACTGAACAAGCCCACCAAATGAGCCGATATGTGGCCACAGTGATCCGTCACTTGTTCAGTATGCTCGTCCAGCATGACATTAACGTCTACTGTATGAGAAGCCTCACCGATAACGTGCTCATCAAATGCCCAAGCAGTGCTATACCCCAGGCTACACAGCACAAGGATTAAGACTAACAGTTTTCTTTGAAAAGGCATCTATACATTACATACTCAGTAAAACATACTTTACTCTAGCATGATTTAGATTATTAAATTCTGATATAAAGCATGAAGCTAACGCCAAGGTTGCTTTAAATCGTAAGGGCTAAATGAGTTCTCTCAAATAGCCCCAATAGCTTTTCCTAGTCTTTTATCCAACCTTGTAGCGCTGCAATAATGCCTTCAGCCTGAGCCGCACTTGAAATATTGAATTTTGATTTTTGCTGATATTCACCATTCCGTTTTTGGTAACGGCGAATAGTGTACTTATCAGGACCATATTCTTCTTTGGTACGGTTCCAGTCTTGATGCTTGTAAATGATCGTTGCCCACGCACCCTTGGAAAGTACTACTTTATCAAGTTCTTTTACTGTTTCAATCCCACCGTCGGTGTAACTCACGGTTAATTCTTCTACTGTTTCAGCCATGTTTTTTTTCCTATGTATGTGTTGCGACTAGCGACGTGATATTTCACCTTACTTGGCGTAATACGGCTCGTCATCAACGTGTATTGTCATCGAGTGGTCGCATTCTATCAATAAACTTACGATAGTTTTATTTTCTTAACCGTTTTCCACACACTCCCGTGGAAAACAGCTACCTGCCAACGAACAGCAATGAACAAACCTCAATATTAATAAAGTGTATAGCTCAGCAATCCTGTAACGTTAGGCTATCAGCAATACTCTCACCATAAGCAATCAGGTTATCCAATAATTCTTGCTGCTCTTCTGTCCATTCACCCTCGACAATCAGTTCATCCAATCTTTCAAAGTATGATGTTAAGGTTAATCGCCCATCATTGAGCTCGTTAGTTAGGCAGTTGTGGCGATATGTCTGTCGTTTGATTTTCTCTTCTTTAGTCAGTGTTTCTGGGTAATTTCTTGCTCTGTAGCGAAACAACATTTCACTTAATCGCTCATCATCAAATGCTAATTTCAATTCAGCGAGTTGGCCTTTTGGACATGTTCGGATTTGTTCCATATTTTTTGCGTCAATATGGCTAAAAAACCCACCACCATAGAGCATTAAGTCAGGATCAGTGGCTTTTTCAAATTCATTAATTGAAAACACCTTAGCCAACTTATCTTCAATCCCCGCTTTTAGAATTAGCTGCCGATTATCTTCACAGCGTAGCAAATCGATATTAAGTTTAGCCTTAACTTGATCCGTTAATGTCCCAAGCGGAGCCAACATGGGCGATTTATTAATATGGACCGTCTTAAGCGGTATCCTCTTTTGCCCGTCAGCTAGGTCTGCTGTTGGCGTATACAGTCGCTGGTAAATCTCGTCAGCAGATAACGTCACAAGCTCTGTTGGGTCAGCCGATAAATCAAACACGATGACGCCATTCTTATTTATTGGATGAGGTGCCAATGGTAGAACTATGGCTAAACAGTCTTGAGCTGCAGGGTATTTGCTGGAGACGTGAACAACGGGTTTTTTATGTATGAGATCAAGACTCTCTGCCGCTTTTCTCTTATTGCGTAAGCCAAAACCCCAATCATACAACTTGGGTTGTTTCTGCCTAATAAGCTTTGCTAATGCAATTGTCGCATATACATCTGACAATGCATCGTGCGCTGATTCATGCGAGATTTGATTGGCAAGAGTCAGCTCTTCAAGCTTGAAACTGGCTGAACCATCTTCTCTAGTGGGCCAGTTAATACCATCCGGTCTCAACGCATGAGTTAAACGAACAACATCGATTAAATCCCAACGTGTGTTGCCAGACTTCCATTCTCTGGCATAGGGGTCATAGAAATTTCTATATAAAAGATTTCTAGTAAACTCGTCATCAAACCGAATGCTGTTATAGCCTACAACACAGGTTTTTGGTGTGCTAAATTCACGGTGAACACGTTCAATAAAATCGCATTCTATTAGGCCTTTTTGGATAGCCAGTTGTGGTGAAATACCGGTAACCAAGCAGGCCTCAGGGTGAGGCAGAATATCATCGTGTAATTTGCAATAAAAAACATCCGGCTCTGCCACCTGGTTAAAATCTAAGTCTGTCCGTATACCTGCGAATTGAACGACCCGGTCTCTCGCTGAGTCGATACCAGTCGTTTCGTAGTCGTACCAATAATATGTTTCAGACAAAACTTACCAAAGTATATCTAAAGCCCTAAGCACATCGCTCCGACTGACCTGACCGACAAGGGCACCATCTTCATTAAGTACCGGATATCGCTTATACGATGATTTTAAAAACTTTTCGGCGATATCAACAACACTCGCCGTATCGGAAACCGTTTCCACGTCTTTAGTCATGTATTCTGACACTACACCACCCACCCAATCTTCATAGTAAGTAGATTGAAGTGCAACTTGAAGGCAATCCTTCTCAGACAAAATTCCAGCAAGTTGGCCTCTATCATCAACCACAGGTGCCCCTGATATTTTATGGGTATTTAAAAACTTAATCGCCTCAGAGATCTCCATTTCTGGCGAGAACGTCGTTAAATTTGTTGCCATATAATCTTTTATTAATACCGACTTAAACATACCTTCCCCTTAAATGTTTAAAGAACTTTCTTAGTTAAAAATATCAAGGTATTGAACGTTATGCAGCTTTCTTTTTTTCACACGTCTTCTTACTACAAAGCAGGCAATCGCCTTCCATACCGTCCACGTTGTTCAAACCGCCACAACTACCTTTGATCTCTCTATTACTAAAAATAACACCCACAGCCATTGCAACAACAACCAATAAGAAAACCAAAAATGTGACTATAAATGTATTCATGATGAATGCTCCTCTGTCATTTTATGAAACATCGGCGTTGATACTTCTCTTATCTCATCGCCTTTTTTCACTAGGAATAATACGGCTAATTCATTTCTTATAGCCAAATCGTACCCTTTTTTATCACCCAACACCATAAAAGCTGTCGCCCAAGCGTCGGCCGTCATACTACTTTTCGACAATACAGTCACCGATGCCAAATCATGCTGTACTGGCTGCCCCGTAGTCGGGTCAATCGTATGAGAGAACCTAACTCCATCTTTTTCAAAAAAGTTTCTGTAATCACCCGATGTAGCAATCGCCACATCTGTGACTGAGATAACTCGATAAATAGACCTTGTCATTGAGTCTGGCTTTTCAACGGCAATTCGCCATTTAATACCTTGAGAGTTGACACCTTTAACTCTCATTTCTCCACCAATTTCGACCATATAATTCATATAGCCCTCTGACCCAAGAAACTCACTGAGTACATCTACGCCATAACCTTTCGCTATCGAAGAAAAGTCGCCACTTCAGATAATGCCGCTTCAATCTTCTGAAGGTCTGGTATATCTTCTTCCTTAAAGCTTGGCCCAAAACCCCAAAGGTTTACCAACGGCCCCACCGTGATATCGTAAGCGCCTTGCGTTATGTCACTAATCCTTTGCGCTTCCGCTAAAACCTTAATAAACTCAGCTGATTTTTTTTGTGCTTCAACACCGTGGTAAGCATTAAACCGAGACACTTCAGACGATTTAATGTAAGTCGAAAATAATTCATTTACTTGAATTAGTTTTGAATCTATTTCTTTCTTTAAACGTTCTTTACTGGTGTTTGAGTTCTCGTCAGCAATCGTGATGTGGTAGCTTGTACCCATCGTCTCGCCCGTCAATAAAACTGACGTAGCTCGTTGCGAATCGCAACCAGAGATTAAGGCGACAAATAGAAAAAAACCCGCTAAAAACATATAGTTTTTAACGGGTCGATTAATTAAGCTCAATTAGCCACCAAAGTCGTCAAGCATGATGTTTTCATCTTCAACGCCAAGGTCTTGTAGCATTTTAATAACCGCTGCATTCATCATTGGTGGACCACACATATAGAATTCGCAGTCTTCAGGTGCTGGGTGGTTTTTCAGATATTCTTCTAACAACACTTCATGAATAAATCCTGTTAAACCGTCCCAGTTGTCCTCTGGTTGTGGATCAGATAATGCCACATGCCAATCAAAGTTATCATTTTCTCTCGCAAGCATATCGAAATCTTCTACATAGAACATTTCTTTTAAGCTTCTTGAGCCATACCAAAAAGACATTTTGCGATCAGTCTTTAATCGGCGAAGCTGATCAAAGATATGTGAACGCATCGGCGCCATGCCGGCACCACCACCAATAAAGACCATTTCAGCGCCTGTTTCTTTAGCGAAGAACTCACCATAAGGGCCTGAAATTGTTACCTCATCACCTGGTTTAAGATTAAAGATATAAGAAGACATTTTGCCTGGAGGCGTGCCTTCTTCAGATCGAGGAGGAGGAGAAGCAATACGAACGTTCAGCATGATAATCCCTTCTTCTTCAGGGTAACTCGCCATTGAATACGCTCTTAAAACATCCTCATCTACAACAGACTTATATTGCCAAATATTAAAGTGATCCCAATCACCTCGGTATTCTTCTTCAATATCAAAGTCTTTGTAATCAACCACATGGGGAGGACATTCGATCTGAATATAACCACCGGCTCTGAAACCAACGTCTTCACCTTCAGGCAATTCAAGAACGAGTTCTTTAATGAACGTAGCAACGTTATGATTAGACTTAACCTTACACTGCCACTTTTTAACGCCGAACACTTCTTCAGGAACAGTGATTTCCATGTCTTGCTTAACGGTTAGCTGACATGACAATCTTTCACCATCACGCTGTTGACCCTTATTAATATGCGTCCCTTCTGTTGGCAACATTGAGCCGCCACCTTCTTGAACACGTACTTTGCACTGACCACAAGTTCCACCACCGCCACAAGCCGAAGGGACAAATAACTGTGCATCTGCCAAAGCACCCAGCAATTTACTACCAACCGGCGCTTCAATTTCTTTTTCGCCGTTGATTAAAACCTTTACGTTACCGTGTGCAACTAATTTAGACTTTGCAGCCAAGATCACAACCACAAGTATCAGCACAATGGCTGTGAAAAACGTAATACCTAATCCAATTTCTAACATATTGAAACCCTACTTACAGTTGTATACCTGAGAAGGCCATAAAGCCCATTGCCATTAATCCTGCTGTGATAAAGGTTATCCCTAGACCACGAAGGCCATCCGGCACATCTGAGTACTTCAACTTCTCTCTAATCCCTGCAATAGCTGTAATTGCAAGCGCCCAGCCTAAGCCACTACCAAAACCAAATACGACACTTTCGCCGAAGTTATAATCTCGTTCTACCATAAATAACGAACCACCAAGGATGGCACAGTTAACGGTAATCAATGGCAAAAACACACCCAGCGCGTTGTACAACACAGGCGCATATTTATCTAATGCCATTTCTAGTATCTGCACGACTGCCGCGATAACACCGATATAACTGATGAGCCCTAAAAAGTTTAGGTCTACTTCAGGTAACCCAGCCCAAGCTAAGGCACCTTCCTTTAAAAGGTTATGGTAAATCAAATTATTAAGTGGCATCGTAAGGGTTTGCACCACAATAACGGCCACGCCTAAACCTAATGCGGTGGAAACCTTTTTTGATACCGCCAAAAAAGTACACATGCCTAGGAAGAAGGCAAGTGCTAGGTTTTCTACAAAAACCGCCCGAACAAATAAACTAATATACGCTTCCATTAAACTGCCTCCGTACCACTTACGTTATTAATCTTAAAATCTGCCACTTCAACCTGTGCTGGACGCCATGTACGAACACCCCAAATCAGCAGACCAATGATAAAGAAAGCACTTGGAGGTAGTAGCATTAAGCCATTCGGCACATACCAGCCACCATCGTTAACAGTCGAGAGAATCTCCACACCAAAAAGCTTGCCTGAGCCTAATAACTCACGGAATGTGCCAACGCTCATTAAGACCAATGCATAACCTAAACCGTTTCCGATCCCGTCTAAGAAACTAAGCCCTGGTGGGTTTTTCATTGCAAAGGCTTCCGCACGCCCCATCACGATACAGTTAGTGATAATCAGGCCAACAAATACTGAAAGCTGTTTACTTAAATCGTATACGTATGCTTTTAATACTTGATCAACCACAATAACCAACGATGCAATAATCGTCATTTGAACAATAATCCGAATCGCACTCGGCACGTGATTACGAATCATACTGATTGATAAGTTTGAAAACGCCGTTACTGATGTCAGAGCAAGTGACATCACCAATGCCGTACCAAGATTCGTTGTAACCGCCAGAGCCGAACAAACACCTAATACTTGAAGACCGATAGGGTTGTTATCAACTAACGGATCTAAAATGATTTTTTTAGTCTCATTACTCATTACTATGCTCCGTTTGCTTGAATCTTATTAAGGTACTTTTGATAACCGTTTGCACCCATCCAGTATTTCAGCATATTGCTTACTCCACGACTGGTTAACGTTGCGCCCGCTAAGCCATCAACTTGGAACTCCTCTCTAACATTGCCAGGTATCACGACACCCTTGACAACCTCAATGGCAACATCTCCATCAGCACCATAGATCTTCTTGCCTACCCAGATTTTCTTCCAGTTAGGGTTATCAACTTCACCCCCTAAACCCGGTGTCTCTGCGTGTTCGTAATAACTTAAACCGACAATTGTTTGGCCGTCACTTTCTACTGCAAGAAAGCCATACAATGTCGACCATAAGCCATAACCATTTACCGGCAAAATTAGTTGCTTAACAGTGTCACCTTCTTTAACTTGGTAAACAGGCATATATTTAGGGCGAGCTTTGATACTAGCAAAATCATCAGCCTTGATAATCTTCACGTTCAACGCAGGATCTTTCGCCGCTTTTCTATCGTCATACGTTGCCGCATCAAGCTCTATTGTGTATTCACCCGTTTCCAAATCAACTAATTTAATGTCAATTGTAGAGAACGCAGCTTCAATATCATCACCTTCTTGATATAAGCCCGCCACTTGCAAGATATTCTTTTTCTTATCCAGCTCCTTATTCAATATTTGTAGCGGCTTAAGCATAACTGCAGACACCGATACAAACACCGCACAAACCAAACACACTAAGGTCGCCATGATGAACGTTTTGATTTTACTATCGTTAGGTAAGGCCAAGAAATTTATTGCGCTACCCGCTTTAGCTTTTTCTTCATTAGGCATTTCTTCTCTCCCTTCTTTTGATGTTTGATTGAACAACAAAGTAGTCAATCAACGGTGCAAACATATTTGAAAACAGAATCGCTAACATCATGCCTTCTGGGAAAGCTGGGTTTACTACGCGAATGAGCACCACCATTAAGCCAATCAAGATGCCATATATCCATCTACCCGTATTAGTCATAGCAGCACTAACAGGGTCTGTTGCCATATAGACAGCACCGAAAGCAAAACCACCTAACACTGCATGCCAATACCATGGAGTTGCGAACATAGGGTTCGTATCACTACCAATAAAATTGAATAATGTACTGGTAACAACCATGCCGGCTAAAACACCCAACATAATTCGATACGAAGCAATGCGGGTATACAACAAGAAACTAGCACCGATTAAACACGCTAAGGTAGATGTTTCACCAATTGATCCTTGGATGGTTCCAACAAAGGCATCCATCCAAGTAATACCAGAAGCAGCAACCGCTGTAATACCACCAGCAGCAGCCATACTCAATGCAGTAGCACCACTAAAGCCATCAACCGCTGTCCAAATCGCATCTCCAGACATTTGAGCTGGATAAGCAAAAAACAAGAAGCAACGTCCCGTTAGCGCAGGGTTTAAAAAGTTTTTACCCGTTCCGCCGAACACCTCTTTACCAATCACCACACCAAACGAAATGCCTAAAGCAACCTGCCAAAGAGGAGTTGTTGCTGGCAAAATCAAAGAAAATAGCATTGATGTTACAAAGAAGCCTTCGTTAACCTCATGCCCACGGACAATGGCAAATAAAATTTCCCAAATACCACCAACCAGCAGAGTTACAAGGTAAATTGGCAAATAGTACATCGCCCCATGAACCATACAGGCAAAAATACTATCTGGGTTATAGCCCACTAAGTTTGTTACCAGACCACGCCATGAATCTAGCGACGTCATGTTCAATTCCGCCATCGCCACATTAGCCAAATGGCCGGTGTTCCACATAGCCATAATCACACAAGGCAATGCTGCTATAAATACGTAGGTCATGATGCGTTTCAAATCAATCGCATCTCTTACATGTGTCGTACCTGCCGTTACATCTTTTGGCGTATACAGAAACGTATCGACCATTTCATATAAAGCATAGTACTTTTCAAGACGCCCACCTTTTACGAACTGTGGGTGTATTGAATCTAAATAATTCCTTAAACGAGACATTAACCCTCCTTCTCAATGTGTGCCAAGTTGGCGCGTAACGCCATACCAAAATCATGTTTACCTGAATCGACGAATGAACATAAGGCTAAATCTTCTTCATCCAATTCTAATGCGCCAAGTGATTCAGCCGCATCTACATCATTCACAACCAATGCACGTAGCAATTGAGTCGGCAAAATATCCAATGGCATCACACCTTCAAATACGCCAATTGGAACAATGGCACGCGGACTTCCGTGTGCTGATGTATCCATCGCCATTTTTTGCTTACGATTAAAACTAGAAAACAACGCATTAGTGAAAGAGAATTTTTCACCCGCCGGGTTCAGCCAGCCTAGTAATTGACGTTCTCTACCTTCTTGGATAACAGACAGTTGAACGTGATAACGGCCTAAATATGACGCCCAGTGATTTGTTTTTCTGCCCGATAAAACTGAACCAGAGATAATACGAACGTTACCTGTCCCAATCTCTTTTCTTACTAGCTCTTCAGTATTAGCGCCTAACCTTGTTTTTATTAACCGAGGTTGGCTGACCAACGGACCCGCTAGCGAAATAACCCGCTCAACATTCAAAAACCCCGTCGTGAAAAGCTTACCTACCGCAATCACGTCTTGATAACCAATTGTCCAAGCAATTCTTTTTGCGCTAACCGGACTGATAAAGTGCATGTGTGTGCCGGACAAGCCTGCTGGATGCGGGCCTGAAAACTCAGTGACCTCAACCATATCGGGAACGGCGATATCCGCATCAACAGACTTACTGACGTAAACTTTTCCTTCCGTCAGGCAAGATATAACGGCTAAACCATTTTTAAACGCATCCGCGTCAGCTGCAATGACAACTCCAGGGTCAGCCGCCAATGGATTAGTATCCATAACCGACACATGAATGGCCGCAGGCTTTGTCGCTGAAGCTGGAATCTTGCTGAATGGGCGCGTTCTAAACGCTGTCCATAACCCAGACTCTGTTAGGTTTTTAACAACATCTGAAGCATTAAGGCTAGCTAACGTATCAGATGGGTATCTTGAAAACTCAACCTGATCATCACCATCCAGCTCAATGACTACCGTACGTAACGCGCGCTTTGCACCTCGGTTGATGCTTTGAACGATACCACTAGCTGGTGACGTGAAGTTCACACCTTCCGTCTTTTTATCGGTAAATAAAGTCTGCCCCAGCTTCACACGATCGCCTTCCTTAACCATCATGGTCGGCTTCATGTCTATATAGTCTCTGCCAAAAATGGCAACGCTGGAAACCTGATTACCCTCTGAAATAACTTGGTCTGGAGCGCCCGTAATTGGCAAGTCCAAACCTTTCTTAATCTTAAAGTGATTCATTGATTAGGCTTCTTATTGAATTAAATTTATTTGTTTGAGCAGAGCATTTTTTATGCTTTTAGAAAGGCACTAAATTCTTTTTGATCTGTCGCCCAAAATTACTGGAAAAAATTACGTATAAAACTTTTGTGATTTTATCTCATGGCACCGCAACATTCAATCTCGTTCACTAATTCCTTATGCCAATTCCCTTAGAAAGCAGCCTTAAACTGATTCCTAATAGGCAAACAATAAAGGTAATGATAACGACAAAGCCTGAAAGCAAAGAAATATCAGACGTACCTAAGATACTAAAGCGAAATACATCGACCATATAAAGCACTGGGTTTAGTAACGATACCTTTTGCCAGAACGCGGGCAACAAGTCTATGGAATAAAAAACACCACCTAAATAAATCAATGGCGTCAGAACAAACGTTGGCACAATCGAAATATCATCAAAACTTTTTGCATAGACCGCATTAATAAAACCCGCGGCAGAAAACAAAATACCCGTTAACAAAAACACAATAACCATCATCACCGGATGAGCAATCTGCAAGTCCGTGAAAAATAGCGAAACGATGGTCACCAAGACACCAACAATTAACCCTCTTAACACGCCACCCGAAATATACCCCGTCAGAATCACCCAACCTGGCATGGGTGCAACCAACATTTCTTCAATATTATGCTGAAACTTTGACCCGTAAAAAGACGACACCACATTGGAATAAGCATTACTTATTACCGCCATCAAAATAAGGCCCGGGACAATAAAATCCATGTAATCATAGCCTTTCATTTGACCTATTTTTGATCCTATCAAGGTACCGAAAATAAGAAAGTAAAGCGTTGTAGAGATCATAGAAGGCAACAAGGTTTGCACCCAAATTCGTAAAAAACGCTTCACTTCTTTATAAGTGATCGTTTGCAGAGCAACCAAATATTCTTTTCTAAACATCCGCCACCTCAATTTCTGACAGCAACTTAACAAACAGCTGTTCCAACCTATTGGACTCATTGCGGATACCCGTCACTTTAATTTTTAAACGACTCAGCTCATCAAATAAAGCATGTATACCTGCTTCCTTACGCACACTCACTTGCCAAGTTGTTTCATCGATTACTTCAATACTACTACCTGTTATCAATGGGGTCTTTTCAACAGGGCACTCTAGGCTCAACACAAAAATCTCTTCGTGTGCTTTTTCAAGCAAGCCCTTCATATCCATGTTTTCAATAACTTCACCCTTATTAATGATCGCGATGTGCCTACACAAGCTTTCTGCTTCTTCTAAATAATGCGTTGTTAAAATAATGGTTGTTCCAGCGGCATTTATTTGCTTAAAAAACTGCCACATTGACCGCCTTATTTCAATATCCACACCCGCTGTTGGCTCATCTAATATTAACAATTTCGGCTCATGAACTAGGGCGCGAGCGATCATCAAGCGCCTTTTCATGCCGCCAGATAATTCCCTGGACGCTTCATTACGCTTATCCCAAAGCTCAAGTTGTTTTAAACAAATTTCAGCTCTCTCAAGTGCTTTTTTTCGCGGAATTCCGTAGTAACCTGCCTGCGACACCACAATATCAAATACGTTTTCAAACTGGTTAAAATTAAACTCTTGCGGCACCAAGCCAATGCATCGCTTAACCGCTTCTGGGTCTGTATCTAAATCGTGACCATAGACTTTAACCGAACCAGATGTTTTATTGACTAACGAAGCAACGATTCCAATAGTTGTTGACTTGCCAGCCCCGTTCGCACCTAATAAGGCAAAAAAATCTCCTTGCTTTACTTCAAGGTCAATACCTTTAACCGCATGAAATCCATTGCTATATCGTTTGTTTAACTGTTTTATTTCAAGTGCATTCATATTTAATGGTGGTTAATAAAAAGTTTAGCTTGGAAGCCATGTCAGCATAATTGACCGCGTAGTTTAACGTATAATGTGCCGAACTTTTAACCTTCACCAAACTATTAATAAGAATAATTATGTCTGATAAGCCTATAAAGAATGCCCTGTATTATCACCAGCACCCAAAACCCGGGAAGATAGAGGTCACACCCACTAAAGCACTGAGCAACCAAACCGACCTTGCTTTAGCATACAGCCCAGGCGTTGCAGAACCTTGTTTAGAAATAGCGAAAGACCCATCTACTGCTTCACTTTACACCGCACGTAGTAATCTAGTAGCCGTTATTACTAACGGTACTGCTGTATTGGGCTTAGGTGATATCGGTCCGCTCGCTTCAAAACCCGTGATGGAAGGTAAAGGCGTCCTATTCAAAAAATTTGGTGGTGTGGATGTTTTTGATATTGAAATTGACGAGAAAGACCCTGATAAATTTGTCGATATTGTCGCTAGCTTAGCACCAACATTCGGCGGCATTAACCTAGAAGACATCAAAGCACCCGAGTGCTTTTTTATAGAAAAGAAGCTTCGTGAAAGAATCGACATCCCTGTTTTTCACGACGACCAACACGGCACCGCTATTATCACTGCAGCAGCCATTCTAAACGGACTAAAAGTCGCCAAAAAAGACATTGCAGACGTTCGATTAGTGGCCTCTGGCGCTGGCGCGGCGGGCATTGCATGCTTGGATATGCTGTTAGAAATGGGATTAAAGCGAGAAAATATCCTAGTCAGCGATAGCAAGGGCATTATTCATGCCGGTAGAACTGAAGGCATGGATGAACGTAAACAACGATACGCAGCTAAAACCGACATACGAACTCTCGCTGAAGCCATCGTTGGTGCAGATATATTTTTAGGCGTTTCTCGCGCAGGCATGATGACCCAAGACATGGTTAAAAACATGGCTGCATCACCCATTATTTTTGCTCTTGCTAACCCTATGCCAGAAATCCTACCTGAGGAAATTAAAGCAGTAAGGGATGACGCCATTATTGCAACGGGGCGATCAGATTACCCAAACCAAGTTAATAATGTTTTGTGTTTTCCCTATATCTTTAGGGGCGCCCTTGATGTTGGCGCAACAACCATCAATGAAGAAATGAAACTTGCTTGTATCCGCGCACTATCTCAACTGGCGCAGAAAACCGTAAACGACGACAGTGATAGCTATGTTGGAAAAACACCTGTTTTTGGCCCAGAGTACTTAATACCTCGCCCTTTTGATCCAAATCTGATTATAGAAATCCCAATGGCTGTAGCAAAAGCGGCCATGGACAGTGGCATTGCCACCAAGCCTATTGAAGATTTCGACCAATATAGAGCTTCTCTCGAACGCTTCGTTTATCGCTCCGGCATGGTTATGAAGCCCATCTTTGAGCAAGCCAAGCTCACCCCAAAACGCGTAGTTTACGCGGAAGGTGAAAATGAACGAGTCCTTCGTGCGGTGGAGGAAGTTGTGAATTCACAATTAGCAAAACCGATTCTTGTCGGGCGTAAAAACGTTATTCTCGAACGCATAGAACGACTTGGCCTCAACCAGTCTATGCTTGATGACATTGAAGTCATCGAACCAGACAGCAACCCTTATTTTCGTGAGTGTGTACAAGAATATCACCAAGCAAAAGGTCGCAAAGGTGTCTCATTAACCTTAGCTCAAAACTACGTACGTACCAAAACAACCGTCTTAGCATCGTTGCTCGTTAAACTGGGTAAGGCAGACGCTATGATTTGCGGCATGGTCGGAAACTATCACCGACACCTTGGTCACATCACCGATATCTTAGATAAGAAAGCGGGCGTCGAAAAAGTCGCTGCGCTTAATGCTATCTCGCTACAAAAAGGCGTGTTCTTCTTCTGTGACACCATGGTAAATAGCAACCCAAGTACCGACGACCTCGTCGCTATGACCTTACAATCCGCCGACTACGTTAAACGTTTTGGGATTACACCTAAAGCGGCGTTACTGTCGCATTCAAACTTTGGCAGTGCAAAAGATGAAGGCGCAAACAAAATGGCAGATGCTGTTGGCATTCTTCATAAAAACCACCCTCAACTTGAAGTAGAAGGTGAAATTCAAGCTGACGCAGCTTTGATTGAAAACCTAAGAAAAGAAGTCATTAGCGACTCAAAAATGAGCGGTGAAGCCAACTTGTTCATTTTCCCTAATTTAGATGCCGCCAATATCTCATTTAATATGCTCCGCATCTTGAGTGATGGCGTCACTATTGGACCCATTTTACTTGGAATAGAAAAGCCCGTTCACGTTTTGAAACCTTTGGCCTCTGTCAGGCGAATTTTAAATATGACGGCTTTATGCTCCGTTGAACACAACTTATCGGAGTAAATAATGAATTCTAGCGCTCAAAATGTGAAGTAAGTCACATTAAGCACCCCTGCTTGTTAACTATAATTGACGCATGATTAACCAGACAACATCACTATGAACGTTGGGTCCATCAGTCAAAGCGCTTTATTAGGTATTAACAACGGCCTAAACCAAGCAAACAACGCTAGCCAAAAATTGGCTAGCAGCGAGCAGCTCAGTGGTGAGAAATCAGACAAATAAACAACTCAGGATCTTTTAGCATTACAACAAGCCAAACAGCAAGTTCAAATGTCAGCTAGCGTCGCACAAACCGCCGGTGATGTTATCGGCAGTATAATTGACGTTAGAGCTTAGTTTTCATCCTCCGAGTCATTATTACGCCCAGTCATTACTAATAGCATTCCTTATGCTATGGCCTTTTTGTGCCGGCTTATTGTAAAATATGCGTTTTAACCTCATTTATAGGACAGTATTTTGGAAACAGAAAAGCAAAAGCTTAGCTACACCATGGGCCAACAAATTGGCAACGGCATTCAACAAGACAAGCTAGACGTCGAGACTGAGTCACTTGTTTTAGGCCTAACACACAGTTTAAATGGCGACCCTAGTCTTTTAAACCCTGCCGAAATGCAGGCCGTTATCGAAGCGTTCCAAAAAGAAATGCAAGAAAAAGCCAGTGAAGTAAAAGGTGGCAATGCCGACAAAGGAATTACGTTTCTAGAAGATAACCTAGCCAATGAAGGCGTACAGGTTCTAGAAAGTGGCATGCAATATATCGTCATCAACCAAGGCAGCGGCGAAAAACCACAAGCAACCGATACTGTTGACGTGCATTATGAAGGCACTTTAATTAATGGCACTGTATTCGATAGCTCAATCAAACGAGGCGAACCAGCTACTTTCCCTGTTAATGGCGTCATTCAAGGCTGGCAAGAAGCCTTACAACTGATGGAAGTTGGCACCAAGTGGAAAGTATTCATTCCTTCCAACTTAGCCTATGGTGAACACGGTGCAGGCGGCGCTATTGGACCGAATGAAACATTGATTTTTGAAATGGAACTATTAGCCATCAAATAGCATCAAAACTCCTTTCGTAAAAAAGCCGGTCATATGACCGGCTTTTTTATACTTGCTCGTTTTTAAATCCCTATGCTTCGTAGCGTTTCATTACCAACGTTGCATTTGTCCCACCAAAACCAAAGCTGTTTGACATAACTGTATTCAATGTCACGTTAGTTTGTTTTTCTTGAACGATGTTTACACCTTCAGCCGCTTCATCTAGGTTATCAATATTCGCTGATGCTGTAATGAAATTATCTTTCATCATTAACATGCAATATATAGCCTCTTGAACACCCGCCGCCCCTAAAGAGTGGCCAGATAATGACTTAGTTGATCCAATCGGGGGCGTATCATCACCAAATACCGCTTTCACCGCTTTTAGTTCCGCCATATCACCCACAGGTGTACTGGTGCCATGTGCATTAATGTAATCAATTGGCGTATCTACATTTTCCATCGCCATTTGCATGCAACGCGTTGCACCTTCGCCTGATGGTGCAACCATGTCATAGCCATCAGATGTTGCGCCATAGCCCACCAGTTCAGCATAAATTTTCGCACCACGCGCCAAGGCAACATCTAAGGCTTCAACGACAACCGCACCGCCGCCGCCAGCAATAACAAAACCATCTCGGTCTGCATCGTATGCACGAGAGGCTTGTTCAGGCGTGTCGTTACGCTTTTTAGATAATGCGCCCATCGCATCAAACATCATCGTTAATGACCAATGTTCTTCTTCTCCACCGCCTGCAAAAACGCGATCTTGCTTACCCAACTGAATAAGCTCCATTGCATTACCAATGCAATGCGAACTGGTCGCACAGGCCGAGGTAATTGAGTAGTTAACGCCTTTAATTTTATACGGCGTTGCAAGCCCAGCAGATACCGTGCTGCTCATTGTTCTAGGCACCATATAAGGGCCAACACGGCGAATACCTTTGTTCTCAAGAATGTTTAACGCATCATCAACGTTCTTTGTGGATGCACCACCAGAACCCATAATAAGGCCTGTTTTAGGGTTAGACACTTCGTCATCTGTTAACCCTGCGTCATCAATCGCTTGTTGCATAGACACATAAGCATAGGCCGCAGCATCGCCCATAAAACGGCGGGCTTTGCGATCAATCAGCTCGTCTAAATTAATATCTGGAACACCAGCAACATGACTGCGAAAACCTTTTTCTTTGTATGCTTCAACAAAACTGATGCCCGATTTCCCCGCTTTAAGCGATTCAGCCACTGCATCCGCATCACTACCCAGTGATGAAACAATTCCCATACCCGTAATAACTACACGTCTCATATCAAATCCTTCTCTAAAAATTCTCTGTCGAGGTAAATAGCCCTACACGTAAATCTTTGGCTTCATAAATCACTTTTCCATCCACTTCCATGACAGCATCTGCAATGCCCATGACAAGTTTTCTCATAATAACCCGTTTCAAATCAATCTTATAAGTCACTTTTTTTGCCGTTGGCAGTACTTGACCCGTAAATTTCAAATCACCCACACCTAGTGCGCGACCACGGCCCAAACCGCCTTTCCAACCCAGAAAAAAACCAACCAACTGCCACATGGCATCTAAGCCCAAGCAACCTGGCATAACTGGATCACCCGGAAAATGACAATCGAAGAACCACAAATCTGGCGTAATATCTAATTCCGCAATGATTTGCCCTTTATCGCTTACGCCGCCATTTTCAGTAATCGACACAATTCTATCAATCATTAACATATTTGGCATTGGGAGCTGCGCATTACCAGGACCAAATAACTCACCCCTACCACAACTTAATAATTCTTCTCGATTATATGAATTCTGTCTACTAGTCTCTGTCAAAACAAGGCTTCCTTAAAGTTTAAGTGGGGCATACGCCGGATTTATAATGTCATATGATACTTGTTCTTGAGCATTTGAGCGAGCACCTTAAACACCCAGTAAATGCGCAACAATCATTAAAACGACACAATCAAACAAATACATTTTTAAAGCGTAAGACAAATTCCATTTAAAAATCTGCTGTCCAGACACGCCATACCGTCCATGCAACGCAAGATTGATACCCGATATCGGACTGGTTGACACACCTATCGCCCAAGACATTAAAAACATGATCGCTAATAAAGTCTGATTAGGCTCAACCGTGGCAATCCAGTGACCGATGACGGCAATACTGATGACAGGGTGAACACCTAAAACTGCTAGCAAAAACATAAACAACAAAATAGCTGACGCAACCAAACCATCAAAATGGTCAAAAGGAATGGCAATAGATAAGCCGTCGAGCGCCGCTGCCAAACCAGAACCTAACACACCGGCTATTAAAAAAAGTAACAACTCATTTTTCATCTGCGGCAGCTTATTCAGCGCGTAACCGGTAAAGTCACTACAACCTTCAGCCAATCCTTGCCGTATCAACAAAACAACAACGCTCATTAATAAAGAGCTCAACGCTATCAAAACCAACATATTGATGGCCGGAAATATATAATGTGCCGCACTAACAATAATCACCAAACCCACTGGCAACCACAGTGCTTCGAAGTGCATTGGGTAGCCGACAAAGTTATTAAGTGCTTCACTTTTATTCTTATTCGCTTCAAATAAGGTAATAAAAAAAGCTAGCGAAGCCATGCTCAGGCCCACTCCAAATACGACAGGCAGCGAAGCCTCAGAGGTAAAAACTAATGCCGCTGCAAAAGCTGCAAAAAATGGTGACCAATGTGCTCCCGAGGTGAAGGCTCTCGTTAACAGTTTTTGTTGGTTCATGGAAAGCTTTGCTTCTTTTACCAAACGGTCAGCCACCAATAAAACAGATGATATATTTATCACTGAACCAAAGAAATGCACACCTAGGTAGGTTCTAATAAATGCTTTTCTTCCCGTGGGTAATGGCTCAGTTTTTTCATCCACTGGTAACGCCACCAATTGTAAAAACTGCACACCAATCAACATAACAATCATTAATTGATTTGCCGATAGTGCGTTAACAATATGTGAAATTTCGCCTGTTTGCCACGCAACAACCCAGCTACTTATAGCCAGCAAACTAATCGTTAAAATTATTTTTTTCTGCCTTGCCGCTAAATCAAAAAATAAAATAATGCCTGCTAGCCACATAACCCCACCCTGAACCCAGGTAAGTGCAGCCGGCATAAAGGCACTAAAGACCGTTAATGCAAAACTAAGCAATAACAAAGGGCCGGCGGCCTTTTTAAAAAGGGACATTTAAGCCTGAGGGTTTTCTATGGCAATACGTAGTAACGTGGAAATTGTCCGATTATAAGGTGCGTCTTCGCCCATCTTTTCACAACCTCGAATCACCACACCACAAATCTCTTCAATTTCTAGGGGGCGCTGTTTTTCACGGTCAACCAACATCGATGGTTTTATTGAATCAAATGTAGAAATGAGTTCGAGCATTTCTTCAAGGTCATCACTCGTTAACTCGACACCATTGGCCTTAGCCGCTAAAACGGCTTCCTTCATGGCACCTCTTATCAAAGGCTTTAAATCTTCACGTGGCGTAGCTTCACCGGTTTCCATTTCCAACAGTGCGCACAACGGGTTGACACCGTTATTAATGATTAATTTACGCCAAAGTTCCTTATTAATATCAGCAGAAACCTCCGTTGGAATTTTCGCCGCATTAAAACAGTCCGCTATTAATTTAATTTTTTCACTGATAGCAACATCATTAGCTGGGTCATTAGGCCACAGACCTAAAATAACCTGCGCGGGGCCAATTGACTCAACAACACCTGGTTGAACAATATGCGCTCCAATTCGACGGGCAATACCGCCTAGAACTGAACCCTTAGGCAATATCGAGTTTAACTGCTGTTCGTTATCAACTCCGTTTTGCAAAGATAAAACAAACGGCGCGTCAGCTTTAGGAAACCGTTTGAGCCACGCCTCAAGTTGTTCCGAGAAAGCTTTTGTTTGCATACCTTTCAAGCAAACAATAATGACGTCCAGCTGATCTGGGTCCGTCTCCTTAAACCACCCATCAAGGCTCATCGCATTAACCGACTGTTTAAACACAAGCTCCGCGTGTTTAATTTCTAAACCGCGGGCTTGCATTGCTTGTAGGTGGGCTCCGCGTGCAACCAATGTCACATCGTGACCTGACTGAATCAGCCTAGCTGCATAGTAACAACCAATACCCCCAGCACCGATAACTGCGAACTTCACCCGTACGTTACCTAACGCTATTGATTGTCTTCTGCAAAAAAGTCCAATACCAATTCATTAAAACGGGCATTGTGTTCAATTTGCGTCCAATGGCCACAACAACCGAACATATGTAATTGCGAGTTTGGAATTAATTCAAACAACGTTTTTGACGTAATTGGTGGTACCACTAGGTCCTCACGGCCGTGAACCATCAATGTTTCGTGTTGAATCTTCTTGATCTCTTCAGGATCACTCGCCAGTGCTTCAACCCAGCGTTGACGCGGAGCAGGAAACATTTGACTAAATGATTCTTGGAAGCCAGGTTGGATACTCGCCTTATAACGAAGTTCCGCTAGCTCATCGCTCACCAAGCTACGGTCATAAGCAAATAAGTCCATCATTTTACGCATGTTAGCGACTGAAGGCTCATAACCCCACACTTCATCAAGCCCTTGCGTCAATTCAAAATCAACACCAGCGGCACCCATTAGAACAAGGCGATTAACACGTTCAGGGTGTTTGATTGCTAAGGCGATTGCTAAGCCACCACCGAAGGAATTGCCCACTAAATGAGCTTTTTCAATTTCAAGCGCATCCATTAAATCAATGGCGTGCTGCACCCAGTTTTCCATTGAATATTCATAATCATCAACCCGTTCAGTGAAACCAAAGCCAGCCATATCTGGAGCGATTACTCGATGATTTTCGGCCAATGCAGGAATAACTAAACGCCAGTTTGCCCACGCTGTCACGCCTGGGCCAGAGCCATGAATCATAAAAACAGGAGAGCCTTCGCCCACGTCATGGTAGTTGGTTTTAAAGGCACCTGTTTGGATGCTGTTTGCAATTTCTGGATTTGAACTCATGACTATCTCCTAAACGTTATTTTGTAAACCAAATTGATGGGCCAACATTTTATACGACTCTACACGCGGCTTAAAGGCATGAGTCACATTCACAATCATTAATTCATTCACTTTATACAACTCAGCGATTTGCTCCAGTCGTGATTGACACTGTTGCGGTGTCCCCGTCACCATTGTTGCTAAAGTTTCATCGTAATACGCTTGATCAGACAACGATAACTGCTTCTTTTTATCCATCACCTCTTCTGGCGTAAAGAGTGCGTCACGCGCGCCATGCCGAAAAGCTTGAACTTTCCAGTATGTATGACTACTAGCGATATATTCTGCTTCTTCTTTTGAGTCAGCGCAGATACCTGCAACAGCAATAATCGCCTCCGGCTTTTCAAGGCTACCTCCGCTCTTAAAAGCGTCTTTATAGCGTTGAATAATTTCAGGTGGCCTATCATGCGTGCCAATAAATAACGCTAAAACAAAACCAGCCCCAAGGACACCTGCTATCTCTGCACTGCCGTCACTAGAACCTAGCATCCAAACAGGGGTTGCGCCTACATCACTAGGTACAATGGTTGTCCTGCTATACGGGTGATCCGACGGTAAATCATTTTTTAAATAGCTGATTAAATCTTGCGTCTGACTTGGGTAGTATTCTGACGGTATCGTTTGTCTTGGCGCTGAAATCGCACTCGACGATATAGGATTTCCACCCGGTGCCCGACCTATACCCAAATCAATACGCCCTGGGTGAAAAGCCTCCAGCATTTTAAACGTTTCAGCCACTTTAAATGAACTATAGTGCGGCAACATGACCCCACCGCTACCAACGCGGATTCGTTTGGTGGCATGCGCTACATTACTCACCATCATTTCTGGACAAGGGCTCGCATACCCCGGCGTATCATGATGTTCCGCTACCCAATATCGATGATAACCAGCTTCATCACAGGCTTTCGCTAATTCAATTGTTGAGAATAACCCACTAGATTCTGGTTGGTTATCATGGACGGGCGATTGGTCTAAAACACTTAATTTTAAATTACTCATACGATCACTATTTTTACTTTGAACACACTAATTATTTATTTTTCAAAACATTAGACTTTAATGATTTATTATATATTTTTTAATACCTTCTATACATAAAAAAACCGTGCAATTAACCCTTGCACGGCCTCTCATTCTCCAACTTGACTACTTTAAGTCAAACGAGTGCCTTATAGACGTCATATAGGCCTTTGCTTCCTCAGCCGCATCGGGTAAGTCTGTTAAGGCTGCGCAATAGCTCTCAACCGCTTTATCAGCTAGTGGCTGCCACTTATCAACCCAGCCCTGAATAATTGACGGGTTATCTTCATTACTTAACGCAAACTCTATTAATTTCTGCGTTTGACGTTGGTGCCGTTCTGAATCGCGCATTTGCGCATCATTTAAAAGTGATAATAAAGTATCACCATTTTCAGCGCCCGCTAAGCCCAATTGTTTTTGTAAAGCCGCTGACACCGCAGGTTTCAGTACAACCTCAAGAACGATAGTTGCCTCCGCCCAATCCCATACTACCAAAGCCCTCTCGGCAAGCTCTCTAAAGCCCTGCCATGCCGGGTCATTTTCCCAGTGTTCTCGCTCTTTTTCACCTAGACCTACATCAGGCCAAGTTTTGGCAAGTTCACAGGTTCGATAGGCTGTATGCGTAACCCAGCGCAAATGATCGGCTGATTGGTAGGTACCCAAATTAGAAATGGTACTAGCCGGTGACATCTGGTGAAGGTAAGCGGCGATCATTTGTAATGTATGAAATATATAACGCGACGGTGTATATAAACGCGCTAAATCAGCCGCCCACTGTTTAGAAATCATTTGATCATTACCACGTTCACTAAACTGGTTTAGCAAACCGGTTACGTACGCCTCCTGACCCTCTTGAAGAATATTATATGTTCTATACACCAGTTGTTCAGGATCTCTAAACGCATCCCAGTCTTCATGTTTCAACGGGCTGTTATTGCGGTACTTTAAATACCAGTCATTCATTTTTGCGCCTTGCCCCACTTCAAATGGCTTATCTTTATTATT
>MAAC01017881.1_pt1 | contig 31726 bp, 30 predicted proteins | sample 1115981 | NCBI WGS metagenome assembly MAAC01 (sample SAMN04961126, study PRJNA320927) | seawater metagenome | isolation source: sample BD02T64 sea water enriched with oil for 64 days | place: USA:Gulf of Mexico | collected 2013-07-27 | reverse complement strand
TCTATTGTATCTTTGTCCAGTACTGTGTACATAATGGATTGCTTTTGAATATTTTACGTGTCGTAACGCAAATATCGGCAACCCTTTTATTCAATTCAAAAAAAGTTTAAATCACTTCAATCTATGACTTAAGTATATCCCTTAAGTGGTGAACTTTTTGTTGACGTTATACAAATTGATTGGTTGTTATTTTTGCCCAAAACCAATGAGTGTAATAAACATGAGAAGGAATGTGATTTTTCTCATTGCCTATAATTGTGATAGTATAAACATATGCAATATTAAGTAAATCAACTACTTAGTGCTGGCACCAGTGTGTCAAATATTGGTTACAATAATCCTATTATTGTTGGCTATAGAGTAACACTTCCTTGGCGCCTCCTTTAACAGCAATACGTAGTTTGCCTTTTTTAGCTCCATTGCCAATCACGGCGCTCGAGCTCCCAAATAATGGGAAGCCAGAAAGAAGTCTGCCATTTTTGTCGTAGATATAGACTTTGTTTTCTTGTGTTTCGGTGATGGAAACATAGGTAGTTTTGTTCGCGTAAAAAGCACGAGGTTTGGTGTATATTCCAAAAGGAAGTTCTACGAGTGTGTTGTCAATGCGAAGCAAATTATCATCCAAAGTTATTTTGGTTTTTCCTTTTACTGAGAATGAATAATTCCCAGAAACATCCAATATTTTTGTACTTACCTTACCCGAAGCAGAAATGCTTTCTTTCTTATTGTTCGAAGTAATAACAACAAAATTCCTTCCTTCTTTCATAACGGGAGTTCCAGAAAAACTAAAACTCTTCGTTACATTTACTCTCGATTTCCCTGTTCTACTTAATAGATTTAGCTTTCCACTTTTTTCTGCAATGGCGATATAATCTTTGTTTCCTAGTCGAATATGTTTTGGAGGCAGAACTATTGTTGATTTCGCTTTTTTAAAGGTAAACCCCTTTACTGTTTTTCCTTTAGCGTCGTACATATAAACTTCATTGTCTTGAGTTACAACAAATCGATATTTTCTTTTGTTGTCATAGTCAAATACAGCAAGCGGCTGCGTAATTGGATCTTTAAATTTAATGGGGAAAGGGGCAACTGGTTTTCCTGTTCTATCCAATACATGGAAAGTGTTTTTAGTTGCAAAAGCCATTTGCTTTTTACCGTTTCTTAAAATGTCTACCTCCTGTATTTCTCCTAAAATTTGGCTGTCAAGTTTTTGCTTCCAAAGTGTTTTTCCACTTACCGAAATAAGGTGTAGTGTATTCGTCATGTCTTGCACAACAACGTCCTTATCTTTTGTTCTATGGTTTGTGAAAAGTTGCGGATCCTGTACCAATTCATTCGGTAATTCTATACTGAACACTTCTGAAACAGTACTGGAAATTTGTTTGGCAGAAGAGGCTTCCTTACAAATATAGTTCACATGTGCGAAATCTCGATCATAGCTAAACTGAAGTGCCGCCAATGGATATTTTTTTAATGAGATCATAGGCAGATTTGAAGCATCCTTAGTATCCATAAAGCCCAAAAGAGATGTAGGGATATTCCCCTGCATTTTAAAATATAGCAAGGAAGAGGCATTGCTCAATTGAGATTGATGTCCCTCAAAATAGCTAGCTTTGTCCAAACAATTATTATTTTTATAAGAAGAAATGATTCGCTTTGTGACAGCTTTATTTTCGGCAAAAACAAAGAAGTTATCCAACTGAAACATCTGGTTGTAGGTGTTGGCCCTAATGAGAGGATAAAAAGCTTCGGAGAATAAACTTGGAGCACTAAAAGCACTTAAACCTATCTCACGAAAAACACCATTTGCAGAAAGATATTGCGCTACAGCTTCTTGGGTTAAGGACGGATCGATGCTTTTTAAAACAATAGCTTTTCCTTCGGATAAATAAATTTCACCAACCTCATTCACCGACCCAAAAAGTTCGTTTAAATTAGTAGGAACGGAAGCTCCCGATAGCATTTTTAATTTGGATTGAATAACCTCAGCATCACTAAATGTAAAAGCCAAGGCTCCTAATGCCTTGGTTGGAATTAGTTTCGCTATATCGTTTTGCTGTGGAATCTGACCTTCAAAAACGGATAACAACTTCGGAACGGAATCTCTAGCAAGTGCAACGCCGGTTGCAAAAAGGCCATCGGGTAAAACAGAAACATCTAGACCCATATAAGAAGCAAAATTTAAGGAATCAATATCCGATATTTGGACGACCTCACCTTTTAGAATTGCCGAGAAATCGTTGGTGTTTTTAATGTTGTATATTTTCAGAAAGTCTTTATTCTTTTGTGTTTTACCATCAAGAATATCCAGTAGCAGTTGTTGTGAAGAAGAGGCTATAAAAACACTATCCTTAACTGTTGTATAGGTCGTTTCAGAACCTATGGTAATCCGTTGTATTGTTTTGTTATTAAGCGTTAGTGTTTCAATGGTCTTGTTTTGTACGGAGTCTGTTAACAACAATCCAGAGGTCATCTTTGTAATAAAAGTATAGGAGGCCTTCTTATCATTTTCAAGATTAAGACTAAGGATGCTATTCACGCTAGGATTAAGATGGTCTAACAGCGGCGTTTTTTCTGAAATGTCAATAAAAGGTGCTGTTTTTCTGAAAGCAGAGAGTAGTGAATTGTTTCTAAGACTGTTTTTAAAAGAGCTAAACCCTCTGTCTGAAGCATTCGCATCGTCGATTTTAAATACAACCGAAGCGTCTTCAGGAATAAAATCGATAACAGCTCCATTCTTCGAAGTCTTGTTATCACAACTCCAAAGGGCAATAGCTATAAATACAAATTTGAATCTTTTCAGAAAATGAATCATTACTACAAAAATAACTAGGATTCTTCGCAGTTTTTAGCAAAACCCAATAGTTTATTGACTTGTTTTCAACAAGTGGTAAGTTCAATTAAAACTCTAACCGTAATTGTTCTGGCAACAACCTAAAACTTCTTCTATGATATGGAGTAGGGCCATATTTTCTAATAGCGTCTCTATGTTCTGCAGTTGGATATCCTTTGTTTTTTTTCCAGTTATAAGCAGGAAATTCTTTGTGTAACTTCGCCATATACGCATCACGATACGTTTTCGCCAGGATGGAAGCCGCAGCAATATGCAAATATTTTCCATCACCTTTAACCACACATTCATAAGGGATTTTCCTGTAGGGTTTAAATCGATTTCCATCTATTGCAATAAAATGAGGTTGGGTAGAAAGGCCTTCTATGGACCGATGCATTCCAAGTATTGATGCATTTAGAATATTGATTTGATCAATTTCATCCATCATTACATGCTTCACATCATAACAAATAGCTTCCGTCTCGATAATTTCTTTAAGTTCTAAACGTTTTTTTTCTGAAAGCTGTTTCGAGTCTGTTAAAAACGGATGGCTGAAATCATCTGGAAGAATAACAGCCGCCGCTGTTACTGGACCTGCAAGACAACCACGACCAGCTTCATCGGTACCACATTCTATTAAATCGGTATGAATTTTGAGCTTCAACATGCTACTAAGTTACAAAGTTATTTGATGAACAACTTAAATCGTTTTGGCCTTAAAGCGCGGTATTTTTTAGTTTCGGTTTTTTGTTGTCTGAAATTTCTATAATAGTTGGTGCTTATTTCGTTATTTTGCAATTCAAGTAAAAAATTGATGAAGAATACCCTTATACTATTTCTTTTATTGACGGTTTCGACTACTGTTTTATCACAAAATAGAGGTCAGGGAAATTCCCCTAAACTCGATAGGAAGAAGGAGAAAGCTGAAAAACCTCCCATCGATTTGTATCGTATTGTTTCGGCAGATAGAGATACTACGTATATTGATACTTCCTTATCAATTCAGAAGGAATATAAATACAATTACCTTCGAAGAGACGACTTCGAGTTAATGCCTTTCAGCAATGTTGGGCAGACCTACAATTCATTGGCTTACAATTTTGACACATCGAACCTAAAACCCTTATTTGCGGCTCAGTCACATCATTTCAACTATTACGACATTGAGGACATTAATTATTTCCATGTCCCTACACCCTTAACTGAATTGTATTTTAAAACCGCCTTTCAACAAGGACAACAACTGGATGCTTTTTTTACGGTAAATACCTCAAAACAGTTTAATTTTTCTGTTGCTTATAAAGGGATTCGGTCACTTGGAAAATACCAACATATTTTAGCGAGTACCGGTAACTTTACCTTTACTACAAATTACCATACCAAGAACAAACGCTATAACATTCGAGCACATATGACTGCTCAAGATGTTTTGAATCAAGAAAATGGTGGCTTGACAGATACATCGTTGGCTTTATTCATTGCGGATGATTCTGAGTTCAGTGATCGGGGAAGGTTGGACGTAAATTTTGAAAATGCCGAAAACAAACTGGAAGGTTTGCGTTTTTTTGGAGAACACGAATACGAACTTATTAGTAAAAGAGATAGCCTTGATTATTCAGTATTGAAAATAGGGAACAGAGTTTCTTATGAGGATAAGTTCTATGAATATAGACAAACGGCTCCGTTTGCAGATTTTGGACCCTCCTATGAAGCTGCAAACTTGTTAAGCAAGGTGAAATTGGAGGATTTCAATGTCAAGGCGTATGCACAGTTTGACAATTCGATTATTGGTAAACTTTCGGCCTTTGCTGGTTATACCGATTATAATTATGGTTACAACTCTGTTTTGATTTTGAATGATGGCAGAATTCCAAACCGATTAAAGGGAAATATCACTGAGGCTGGCGCTGCTTATGAAAAAGAATATCGCGGATTTCAACTCTCAGGAAAAGCAGCCATCAATATTTCAGGCGATTTTGACGGAAATTATATTAAAGGTGCAGCCTCTTATGCTTTAAATGAAGATAATAGGGCAGAGGCTTCTATTTTGGTACACTCAGTAGCACCAAACTTTAATTTTTTGCTAAATCAGAGTAACTATGAAAATTACAACTGGCAGAATAGTCTAAACAATGTAAAAACTCAAGAACTGAAGTTTGAATTGAAATCTAAAAAGTTGTTAGATGCATCGGTGAGCTATACAGGGATTGATGATTATGTATACTTCGGACTTAAACCAAACGATTCTACCCCAACTCCTATTCAGTCGAGTGAACGCGTAGATTATCTAAAAGTGAAGATAGAGAAGGAGATTCGGTATAAGAAATTCGGATTGGCGAATACTGTGATGTATCAGCAGGTACTTAGTGGAGATGCCGTTTTTAAAGTGCCAGAAATTGTTACACGTCAATCATTGTACTACGAAGATCATTGGTTTAAAAAGGCGTTGTTTCTTCAAACCGGAATTAATTTTAAGTATTTTACAAAGTATCATATGAACGCTTATGATCCTGTGCTAGCTGAGTTCTACGTACAGAACGATCAAGAATTAGGCGGTTTCCCAATGTTAGATCTTTTCTTTAACGCTAAGGTCCGTCAAACAAGAATCTTCATAAAATGGGAACAATTTAATACCGTTTTCAGTAGTAAGAACGAGCATTTTTCAGCACCCAATTATCCATATCGTGACGCTGTAATCCGTTTTGGATTGGTTTGGGATTTCTTTTTGTAAAACAAAAAACCCAGCCAAATGGTTGGGTTTTTTATCAATAATTTCAAGGGTTAGTCTCTCAACAACCCTCTTGAGATTACAATTTTTTGTATCTCTGAAGTCCCTTCGTAAATTTGAGTGATCTTTGCATCCCGCATCATACGTTCAACGTGGTATTCTTTTACGAAGCCATTTCCTCCGTGAACCTGAACTGCCTCTACCGAAACATCCATCGCCACCTGAGAAGCATATAACTTCGCCATTGCACCACTCATATCGTAGTTGTTTCCTTGGTCTTTATCGCTAGCTGCTTTCATTACAAGCAAGCGCGCCGCTTCTATGCTCGTATGCATATCCGCTAACTTAAATGCGATTGCCTGGTGATTGCAAATTTCCGTGCCAAAGGACTTCCGAACTTTAGAGTACTCACGAGCTAAATCGTAAGCACCGCCCGCAATTCCTAATGCCTGTGCCGCAATACCAATACGACCCCCAGCCAATGTTTTCATTGCGAATTTAAATCCGAAACCATCATCACCAATTCTATTTTCTTTAGGAACTTTTACATCATTAAAAATAAGAGAGTGGGTATCACTACCGCGAATTCCAAGTTTGTCTTCTTTAGGTCCAACTTCAAATCCTTCCCATCCTTTCTCAACAATAAAAGCATTGATTCCCTTATGTTTTTTCTCCTTGTCGGTTTGTGCAATGACCAGATGATAATCTGCAGTACCACCATTGGTGATCCAGTTTTTGGTTCCATTAAGTACATAATGATCCCCCATATCAATTGCTGTAGTTTTTTGAGAAGTGGCATCACTACCTGCTTCAGGTTCACTCAAACAAAAAGCACCAAGTTTCTCACCAGTGGCAAGTTTGGTTAAATATTTTTGCTTTTGTTCTTCCGTTCCATATGCTTCGATTCCGTAGCACACCAAAGAGTTATTCACAGATACAATAACTGAACAGGATGCATCCACCTTACTCAATTCCTCGACAACAATCGCATAAGAAACGGCATCCATACCACCACCACCGTATTTAGGATCTACCATCATTCCAAGAAAACCAAGTTCCCCCATTTTTTTAACCTGTTCTGTAGGAAATTGCTGAAGGTTATCACGCTCAATTACACCAGGTAATAATTCGGTTCTGGCAAAATCACGAGCTGCGTCGCGTATCATTAATTGTTCTTCGGAAAGACTAAAGTCCATAAAAATTAAGTAATTATGTAGTTTGTACTAAAGTGGCGCAAAGATACTCGATTGCTACCATATTTTCAATAAATCGTGGTAATTTTACTAAAATGAAAAAGAAGGATTATCATATTCTGGGAGTGATGAGCGGCACCTCGCTTGATGGAATCGATTTGGCAGAATGTTTCTTTAGCGTTTCTGAAACAGGAACTTGGAGTTTTAAGATTGGAAAGACTACGACAATTGCATATTCCAAAAACTGGAAACGACGTCTGCAAGAGGCAATTCATTTTTCCGAAGGACGCCTGCAATCATTAAATGTTGAATACACAGGATTTCTGGGAAATATTATCTCTGGATTTATTTCTGAAAATAATATTGAAAACCTTGATGCCGTTTGTAGTCACGGCCACACTATTTTGCACCAACCAGAAAAAGGAATTACCCTGCAAATAGGAAACCTTCCCGAAATAGCGCAACTCACTGGACAACAAGTAGTCTGTGATTTTAGAATGAAGGACGTAAGTCTTGGTGGACAAGGAGCACCGCTCGTACCCATTGGTGATCAAATGTTATTTAAAGAATACGATTATTGCCTAAACCTAGGAGGCTTTGCCAATTGTTCCTTCCAACAGAACGGGAAACGAATTGCCTATGATATTTGCCCAGTGAATATTGTGCTCAACCTCTTGGCAAATGAACTAGGGTTCGCCTATGATGATGCTGGACGACTAGCTGCTGCAGGAAATCTAGACAATGATTTGTTAGAAAAACTGACTGCCCTAGACTTTTACATGCGGTCGCCTCCCAAGTCATTAGGTCTGGAATGGGTTCAAAAAGAAGTCTTACCGTTGTTAAATGCATCTACTATCTTAGTACAAGACAAGCTCAGAACTTTTACAGATCATGCGGCCCAAGAACTAGCACGGCAGTTTAGAAATGGGGGCAAGGTTTTAGTTACTGGAGGAGGAGCCTACAATACCTATTTGTTAGACAAGGTTCGCGATTACAAAGAAGTGGATCTATTGGTTCCAGATGCTGCCTTACTAGAATACAAAGAAGCCCTAGTGTTTGGATTGCTGGGCGTATTAAGACTGCGAAACGAAGTCAACTGCCTGTCGAGTGTTACTGGAGCCATTGAAGACTGTAGTGGGGGAGTTGTTTTTAATTGATTGCTTTGATTCAAGGACAAGAGAACATCTATTTTTAGTTGGTAAACGCATCAATATTTATTTTTCTACTTTTATTATTTGCTTCTTTTATGGATTGCAAAATTTTATCTAGCACTGCTCTATCTAGAAGTTTTCCATTTGTAATTACGGCATTAATGGTTCTAGTGTTTTTTATATTCTCCAATGGATTCTTTTTTAAAAGAACTAGATCAGCTTTATAACCTACTTCAATCTTACCGGCATTACTTCCCATCCATTTCGCAGGAGCTAGGGTGGCCGTATGCAGTATTTGAGCATTACTCAACCCTACTTCACTAAGCGATTCTAACTCATCGTGGAGTGAAAACCCTGGAATTACTCCACAGGCTCCATTAGCGTCTGTTCCAGCTGTAATGGTTACTCCATTATGTAATAATGCACGAGTCATAATATGTTCTGCTTCGACATAGTTTTGCCAGTATACCTCACTTAATCTCTTGCTTTCAGGGTCTATATTACTAGGGTCTTCATAAGAGTTATTTCCTGGGAGCCAGCCTCTTGAAACAATAGAGCCTTCGACCCATCCAGGATTCATATACTCCAGATTAATGGTTTTAAGGAAATCAGGCAGATTATAGCCTTGCTTGTGTATGGTTCCGTGCAACCAAACTGTAGATGAAATGACTATGTTCTTTTCTTTAAGTTTGATAGCAATCGAGTCTGAATTTCGTTCAAGATAGTCCAGAAAATCTTTATAGTTTTTTGATGAGATCCCGCCAAAATCATACATTATAGACTGTGTGATTGATGTGATATGTGCTAACTGAGACTGTCCCGATTTATACAAGTCCTCCATTCCTAGTCCAACAGGCAAATGTCCAATGACTGGAATGCCTATTTTTTTTGCCTCGTCTGTAATGGCAAAGTAAATTTCGGCGCTAAGATCTGAGCTTATTTTAATAGCGTCATACCCTAAAGAATTATATTTTCTAACGGCTTCACGTCCGTCAAGTGGCGTTGTATAGTTTTGATGTCTTTTCTCAAACCAACTTCTAAATGTAGGTCTCATACCTTTCAAGCTGGTAATTTTGGGCGAGGCTATATAAATATCAGGCCCAAGAGATCCACCTTTAATTTCTTCAGACCATTGGAAATGCTCTTTCATACCCGTCATTTCACCAATATGAGTTATTCCATTGGCTACAAACAATAAAAGATCATTTTTGCTTTTTTTAATATGCACATGTGAATCCACCAGTCCCGGGATAAGATATTGCCCAGTTCCATCAATCACATGATAATTGTCTGGAATCGAAATATCTCTACCTATCGATTCGATTTTTTTGTCTTTTATAAGAACTGTTTGATTGACTTGCATTGATTCAGAATCTGTAGACAGAATACTTGTATTGGTAATAGCCAATGGCCCCGAAAGGGTTTTAAATTGAGAGGCGTCAACAACTTCAGTATTTCCACCCAGTATATGATCCACTTCATAACGGAAAAATAGAACCACAGCTATAATAACCGCAGCTAAACCGATAAAACTACCCAAAATCCATTTTTTTCTTGATGTATATTTCATAATAATATATTGATTTATGCAAAGGACAAGAACCTTGTTGAATTGCGACGGTTTAGAACTGGGAATGAACTATCAAAACAGGTTTTGACAGTAAAAAGGGTAGATTATTTTCCCTTTCTGTGCTGAATAAACTTTTTTGGAGAAACTCCAGTAGCCTTTTTGAAGATGCGATAGAAACTTGCTTCCGAATTAAACCCACATTCAAGAGCTATTCCCAAGATGGACATATTCTTGTAGTTTGAATCGTCTAGCTTGGATTTGACCTCTTCCAAACGATACTTATTTACAAAATCTCTAAAGTTCATTTTAAAGTGTTGATTGATCACCGAGGATAGGTTTTTTTGAGAAATACCTATCATATTTGATAACTCATAGATATTGAGTTTAGGATTTAGAAACGCTTTGTCTTCAGTCATTATTTTTTGAAGCTGCGCAACAGTTTCAGATAATTTGATGTTTGATGTATTGGAAGGAGAAATATTAGTAACAGGGATTTCAGTTCTACTGAAGGTATAATCCGGCTGAAGATATCCTTTCAACCCTAAATAGTAAATTAAGAATGTAATATAGAGGGTAAGCAAATTCCAATGTAGAATAGACGTATTTTTCAAATGAAAAAATATATCTAAAGAGTGGTTTATCAGTAAAAACACACCAATCAGAATAGAAAGGCGAAAAATATCTCTTAGCCACCTGAAGTCCGGAAACGTACTGTCTGATGTTGTATTGTCAAGCCATTTTTTATAATTTCTGACTTCTTTATAACCATAAAACAGATAAAACCCTATCGAGATCAATAGTAAGTATTCATCAAGTTGTTTCATGTCATTAAAACGAAGACTCGCAGCTATGGCATCTTTTTCATTAAAATTGGTTGTTCCTAAAACAGAGAAGTATACAACGAAGGCATAGATTTGAGATAGAGAGAATGGTATAAAGTGCAACCAGTCCTTGATTTTGAACGAAAACTTAGGGTTGACAAGTGATTTTAAATAAAAATAAAATAAGGGCGGAAGTGCTAGTTCCAAGCCATTTGGAAAGAATCTAAATGTGTTCGTATCCCAAAGATGTAATGTGTGTAAAAGTGTTTTGGTATTTAAAAGGCAAAAGGAAAATAGCGCTAATGCAAGAAAGGTATTGCTTCTTCTATTTTTTTTAGAATTCAATAACAGGATGCCAGTAATGACCCCTTGGGTTATTCCAATTAATATTAATAAATCAAATAAAGAGAATTGAGTTTCCATTTCTAAAAGCCCATCGAAGGACTATGACTGCCAAAATATAAAAAAATAAACGCAACTAATTTCGATAGACCTCACCAGGTTTTTGTTTGTTTGTTAACTTCGTCAATACGTAAGCGGTAGCAAGGAAGGCAAAAGAAACCCAGAGATCGACAGCCAATAATTTGATACGTTTTCAAAATTATATTCAAGAACTTTGTCTAACACTAAATCAAAAGCAAGAAAGACCACAAAAAACACAACGACTTTGAGATACTGCATTAGAGGCTATTTTCAATTATAAAGAAATAAGTCTAGCCGTTGTCTTTATTGTTACAGAATGCAACTTATACAACGGTATTGTTTATGAAAAATAAAGAAAATGGAACTAAAAGAACAAAGAAGCCTTGGCCAACCAAGGATGTGATGGAGCAGGTGTATGCAATGAAACTTTGGGGCAGTAATACCTCTGATTTTTACTCGGGTTTTGGTTCCCATGATCCTCGGTTAGTCAATCCATATATAGATGCGGTAACTTCATTCCTAAGCTCTTTTGAAAGTCCTCTTGTAGTATGTGATTTAGGTTGTGGAGATTTTAATGTAGGAAAAGAATTGGTAAAGGATGCAGAGAGGTATGTAGCTATAGATATAGTAGCGGACCTTATAGCGCATCATAAAGAAACATTTAAAGCAGAAAATTTAGAATTTCAATGTTTGGATATCGCCAGAGATGATTTACCTGCTGCAGATTGTGCTTTAGTAAGACAAGTACTCCAACATGTATCGAATTCTGAAATACAAAGTATCCTGAGTAAGTTGAAGGATTTTAAATATGTTATTGTAACAGAACACCTGCCCGAAGGAGATTTTGACCCCAATAAAGATATTATTTCAGGACAAGGAATTAGACTAAAAAAGCAGAGTGGTGTGGACTTGTTAGCGCCACCATTTAATTTTAAGGTAGAAGAAGAAAAACAACTAGTGTCGGTTATTTTAGATGACAGTAAAGGGGTTATTGCCACTACCTTGTATGAAACTTTTTAAACTACATCTTGAGCAATAAACCTTATACGGTACTACAAGCTGGCATTTCTAAAACGATTTTTATCGATTTCAGTTAGTATTGAATTCAGAAGTATTAAAAGCGTTCCTACCACAACAGACACATCTGCCATATTAAAGATACCTGTATGCAAGCCACCAAATTCTAAATACATAAAATCGGTTACTGAATTATATAAAATCCGATCGTATATATTTCCAACGCCTCCACCAATTATAAAGGATAGCGCTATTACATTCAAGCTCGAAAGCTTTTTTTCTCTCAGAATATATAGAAACATTAAAAACAGGACTAACAGCGGTACAGCCTGTAAAACAACAATCTTTAATTTTGGATTTAGATTTTCACCTAAACTCATTGCTGCCCCTGTATTTTCTACTTTTGTAAGAATGAAATGATCATCAACAATGGTAATAGTTTCATTTGTAGAAATTTCACTCCTAGCTTTCTCCTTGGTTAGTTGATCACAACTTATATTACAGCATATTAAAAGTATAGAAACGAATATTTTAATGAATCTGCTCATGGTTAGTTCTTGTTTTTAGCTGTGATTGTTTTTTAAAAATACGTATTTGTACGTATTTTCTTGTCAAATCATTTTTTATATATTTGGTAAACTACAATAAAGAATCCCCAAACGTTTAAATATAAATACTATGGAACAACAAGGGGTAATGTATACCAACTTTTTACGGCAAAATAACAATGAATATGATCGGGCGATTCAAGAATTGCTTCAGCGTCAAATTAAGTCTATTGAGGTTTGCACTGAGGATAAATAGCTAAATCTTAGTGTTTTTTATGAACGTTGTTGGCCGTAGTTATTTTATAAATTAGAGTAGAGTAGAGTATTGTTTTGTATTATCAATCTCTAATGAATATTTAAATCCGTTTTTTATCACTTCGTTTTGGTCATTATTATCCAGGGTTATTTCATAGATTTCATTTTGAAATATTGTTGATACACTTTCATGTATTTCCTTGTTTGTTGCTTCAAAATCGAAAAGATAAATTTTTTCTACTTCTTTCAATTTATTTTCTTCATCAAAATACAGATAATAAATAGGATTGATGAATTGATATTTTGATTGATTGAATTTTATCTGGTTTTCGTGTAAAAAAAACGCTACCATTTGAATTACACTCATAGCAGTTTTTTAATAAAACCTTTTCGTTGATTGATTTTAAATCTTCATTGTATTTGTAATTCACTGTTTTGTCAAAGACAACACTTACGATTTCTTGATTATTCTGGCACGAATAATTTAGAATAATAAGAATGTTAATTAGTAATAATTTTTTTAGTTTCAACATTTTCTCTTTTCTCAAGAGTTGTATAGGCAGTATACAGACAATAGTATTTATACAAAAACCGCATTTTGTTACAAGACGGATTTTTCCATAGTGTGCTTACTAATAAAGGGAGAGAGTCTCAAAGATAGTAAAATCCTGAGTATTTTATTTGTGTTTCAAGAACCAATAAAGCCACTAGCCAAGGCAAGGTTGTTCCAGAAAAGTTGAGAGTTAATCTGTTAAGGTTTTAATGTAGAAGCCATGCTCACGTACCAAGCCAATAATATCTTCTTCTATATTTTGCGCAGTAGCCTCAATGCGCAGTACGTTGTCAATGTCTTCTAAGTCAATGGACCATTCCAAAATTCCAGAATGGTCATTGAGCATGGGCTGAAGGTATTTTACTTTTTTCTTTGATTTAATGTCTGTTCTAAATAGTAACAGTTCCATAACTACATAGTTTAGATGATTGTATAGTGGTCAATTATTCTTGAGGCTCGCTTTCGTCTGTAGGCTCACTTTCCTCAGTGGGTTTTGCTAGCCGCTCCTTGTAGTTTTTATACAGCTCATCGCCTTCCTCTTTCCAAAATTTGTCATAGTGCTTCCATTTAGAAAAGTCTGTTTTCTTGCCATCCTTGCATTCACTGGATGATTTCTTAGAAGAACTGCTACTTCCACTGCTTCCGCAACCGCCTATTAATATCTTAAACAAAATGAATAGGCCAACAGCTTGCCAATAGGTGAGGGTAGTGAGACCAAAAATTTCTGGCATTAACCAATTCCAAAGCCACATGATGATATAGCCAAACAAAATGGCCAGTCCCGTGATCGCCACAGCACCAAATAGTATGATTCCTGCAATCTCCAGTGGAGATTTACCTCTCATTTTATGGGTGAATAAATTTTTCATAAGGTGTTATTTTAATGTATGTTATGTTCTAATTCTAGTTTCTTATATAATATGCCAATGGCGCGATGTCTTCTAGACATAAGGGTCCCTTCCGGTATTCCTGTTTCTTCTGAAATCTCCTTATACGTATATCCTTCAAAATCCACCGCAATAATAATATCTCGATACCCAGGTTTTAATTGTTCAATACTGTGTTTTAAAATAACAATCATTTTTTCTGAAGGATGTACCTCCAATGACTCGGCACCTATCTCTGATAAATTCTGAATAATGCTTTCAATTTCTAATGTTTCCGTTTGCTTGGAGGTCCTCATAATATCAATGATTCTGTTCCGTATGGATCGATACACAAAACCAGCCACGTTATTAATAGGTCCATATCTATCTGCTCCCGTAAAAAGTTTTAATGCCACATCTTGAATAATGTCTTCTGCATTTCTGTTTGCAGTATCCCTAATTCGAGTGTTTACGTAAAACTTGAGCGATCGATATTCCTTACCAAAAAAGTCCTTTAGTTTTTTACTGTTTTCTGATTCCGGATTCATTTAAAACCTTTTACAATGGGTCTTTGATATAAAAGACGATACTTTTTAAATCTATTGCATTTTTTTTATTAAACCTAAGAAAGATTTTTGCTAATCGGTGGTAAGACAAATTATATGATGAAAGATTATGCATAAGAGTATCCAAATCTCGATTCGAATCCAACAAACGTTTTTTCTCGGTGATACCTAGGTGTAATTACGGAGAAATGAGTCTTATTTGAAAGGTAAACAGATATAAAGTGCTGTGGCGAGAGGGTTCTAGGGTTTCGAGATACAGGGTGTCACCCTTTTAAGAAACTTAAATTGGAGTGTAAATTTTTATTTAGTAGTGTTGTGAACAGGTGTAAGAATAGATTAATTGGTTTTTTTAACAGCATTGATGAATTGATTGATATCGTCAAAACCTTTTTCTGTAAAGCCAGGTAAATGCGAATTCTTGGCGTAAATTTTATGTTTGGCATTAGGAAGGTCTTGTAGCATTTCGGCTCCGTACCATTGGGGTGTCCAAGGGTCGAATTGACCAGAGAGGATCAATACAGGTCCACCATAACTTGATTCTGGCCATTTTCTATTTTCGTATAGAGAACTTACTTTCCAAATTTTTGCTGTTTCAAAAGAGACATCATTGGCTGGGTAATCGATTAACCATGAATATACTTTTTCTTGCTCCGTAATAGTTGCCTCTTTTTCTTGTGATAACTCTTCAGCTACCCATAATGAATATCGCATACCTAAGGCTTGGCCCGATGGCTCCAAATAATATTTTATAATATCTTTTATGCCTCGATGCTGGCCATCGATGATATTCTCAATTGCCGATGTGGTTTCAGAAAGTGTGTGATGCGAACTCATTTTGAAAAGTACAATATCTATTAGTTCGTTTTTAGTGTACTGGTATGTCTTAGAATTAATTGATACTTCAAAAACGGAATTTTTTATTGACGAAATATAATTTTTCCAATCAGTATAGAGTTTTGTGTTGCCAGAATAATTCTCAATTATTTTAATTAGTGTGGTATCAATATTTTTAAAAGCCTCTTCATCATAATTAACTTGATGCGGTAAGGGAGAATCTAGAACTAGGGCAGCTGTATGTTCTGGATATGTTTGAGCATAGGCTGCCATTAGGTTACAACTATAAGACATACCGTATAAAATCATTTTATCAATTTTTAGTTCTTTCCTAAGCTCGTTAATGTCTTCAACACTTTCCAAACTGTTGTACCCATTAAGGTCAATATTTTGGGATGTTAATCGATTGTAGCACAATTGTGTCCCCAATGCTTTTAAACTGTCTAACTGTTTACCCCAAAGCCTATTATTTAACCCAAGGATTCGTAGTGAATCTATTTCGGGACATTTTAGAGACGGTCTAGAATGGATAGTACCTCTTTGCTCAAAAACAAGAATATCTGTGTTTTTTCCCCAGGGTGTGTTAACAACCCCGTTTGCCATGTGTAAAGAAGAGTTTCCGGGACCTCCCGACATAATTAGAACCGGTATATTATTAGTATCTGTACTATCTAAAGATTTTGATAGAACAAATGGAAGCTCGATTAAATTTGACGAAAAATTCATTCTGTTTTCTGGAACAGAAATCCAACCTTGCTTCCAAATTCGGTTAGTTTCATTGTCTATGGGTACTGGGCTTTCTAATATTTTTGACAAATCTGAATTTTTACAACCTAAAAGAAGCATCAAAATTATAAGGGCGAAGAAGTTTTTGGTCATTGCGCATCGGGTTTACTATGCAATATTAGTAGTTGACTTTGTGCATTGCATTCACATATGTTAAGAAATTAGATGTGTTTAATCGCCTCCTTTATTCTGCTTAAACTTTGAGGTGCAACTCCTAGATAAGATGCAATATGTTTTTGAGGAACGAGATTAAATAACTCCGAATTCTTGCAAACAAGATCCAAATACCGTTCTTTCAATTCTTTTGTTTGAAACCCTCTAAGTCTTTCGACCATTTGAAGATAGGCGTATTCGGCCTGTATTGTTCTAACTTTTTCGAACTTGGGAACATCTTCAAAAAAGGAGAACAATGTATTTTTGTTGAATTCATAAACTGTAGTATCCGTTATTGCCTCCAAATATAATTCACCCTTTTTTTTTGTCAAAAAACTTTCGTAATCTGTAGCGAACCAATCTTCTAAAAAAAAGTGGTGCGTTATATCCTCCCCATCAATTATTTGGTAGCCACGAACAATTCCGCTTTTAATAAAAAACAATTTTTCCACCTTTCGGTTAGCGAAAAGTAACCGTTCATTCTTTTTTAGGTGCTTCAATCGAGCCTTAGAGATGAACATTTTATATTCGTCATCTGAAAATTCAATATATTTTTTAAGGAATGATTTCATTTCTGTTTTTAGTACTAAGTTCTAGCTAGTCTTTGGGCTGCAGTTTATGCCAGTGTTTGGTCAACGGCTTGGTATATGAACGGTGGGATTCTTTAAAAACACAAATCCATAAACCGTAGTTGTTTGCTATTAAAAGTAGGGGAGAACTCATAGATAGCCAAATCTTGAGCATTTTTTAAATACGTTGTCGATAATAGTATTTCAATGATGTGTTAATTTTGATATTATTTCTTCTTTATCAGGAAATAAGGAAACAAGCTCTTTTCTCGTTTTAAGCTCAAAGTCTTCAAAACTAAACCCAGGGGATACTGTACAGCCAACTAGAGAATAGGCATTTTTATTTATAACTTCAGCTGCAAACCAACAACCACCTGGAACAATAAATTGAGGTGTTTCTCCATTGTGTAAATCACGTCCAATTATATGAACTGTATGATTACCTAATTCTGAAATGACATGTAATTTTATAGGAGATCCATCATAAAAATGCCAGATTTCATCTTGTTTTATCCTATGTAAAGCTGAAAAGTTATCTGACATTAAAAGAAAATAAATGCAAGTAGCATAATTTCTTTTACCTTTATAAACCTGTCCTAAACTTTCTTCTTTAATCTCTCCAAGACTTCTATAGGTCTCTTTATAATAACCACCTTCTGGATGTGGTTCTAATTCTAAGGCACTTATTATTTTATCAATCGATTCTGTCATTCTTATAGTATTACCAACGGGTTTGTCTATCGCACGATGCGTCAATTATTAACTAAGTTAAGTGATTTGTGTTATGCGTTGTTAGCTGCTAGCAGCTTATGGTTGCAAAATCACTTTATTCCAAAAACCGTTTTCTTTAGTAAATAACTCTCGAAAATGAAAACGACTCTTACTAAATTCCATAAATTCAATTCGCTTTGGAATAATATAAAATCCAGACCATTCGGCCGGTCTAGTTATTTCAGCATCAATGTATTCTGATTTTAGGTTTTCAAACAAATTAGTTAATTCTGTTAAGCTCTTTATTTCAGCACCTTGCTTGCTAATTTTACTCACGATTTGGGATTCTTTATTTCTTTCTCTAAAATACATATCCGCACGCTCATTTTCAATTTGAACTGAATCTCCTTGAATTCTAATTTGCCGTTCAGTTTCCGTCCACCAAAATGTTAGAGAAGCTTTAGGGTTGGATAGTAATTCTATTCCTTTTTTTGAATTTAGCGGTCCAGTTATAACAAATTTATTATCTACAATTTCTTTAAGTGATACGAATCGAGAATTTGGATACCCATCTATTCCTATAGAAGTTAAACAACAGGCAGAAGGTATTCTAACTGAACTTTTTTCGATCTCTTCTTCATACCATTTTTTAAATTTTTCAATTGGGATCATTTTGCTTGTAGCTAACGGTTTTGTAAATAACAGGTGCAATCCTTGAAGGCACGAACCTTTCAGCCGTGTTTTAGTTATTAAAAGCATGGAAGAACTAAAGATGTCCAAACCTTGAACACTTATCTACCCAAGGCTTGGAACCGCAAATTCATAGTATGCAGATAAAGGTAATGAAACTTTTGTAGGACAAATATTAAACGTGAGAATCAGTTGCTATAAATTATATACGTTGTTAGTTTAAATTACAGCTAGCTAGCTTATATAAGCTTGTTTATTACGTTTATCCTAACAGTTTAGCTGATATGTATTGTTTCAGAAAAATCGGATAGCTTATATTTATAATTATGAAAACACAAGCTCTTTATAAAAGTACAATTTGTCCCAATATCCTGTCAAAATCAAAATAGTGCTTTGCAAACCCTTTTTTATGGAAGTAAAGATGTTTTAAAAATGGTTCCCCAATTCTTTTAAGACTTTAGTATATTTGCCTTTGTCTTCTAAAGCTACAGCGAAGGGGGACATCATAGTCGAAGCCCAAGAAAAGTAGTTCATAGTTGTGCTACTTCGGCGTTCTTATGATCCTCATAAGCGATTCAACTTTTCTTTTCACAGATGAAAGAATTATTAAGTAAATACGAGAATAAAACCCCAGAAATTGTTTTTCATTGGAACGATCCAGAAACCGAAGCAGAAGGCTGGACGGTTATCAATTCACTACGAGGCGGTGCTGCCGGTGGGGGAACACGAATGCGAAAAGGCCTCGATATGAACGAGGTGTTGTCCCTTGCAAAAACAATGGAAGTAAAGTTTACCGTATCTGGCCCTGCAATTGGTGGAGCAAAATCGGGAATCAATTTTGACCCGCACGATCCTCGTAAAAAAGGAGTATTGGAGAGATGGTACAAAGCAGTTTCACCGCTTTTAAAAGCCTACTACGGAACTGGTGGTGATCTTAACGTGGATGAAATACATGAGGTAATTCCAATTACGGAACAATCTGGTGTTTGGCACCCGCAAGAAGGTGTTTTTAATGGACACTTTTCACCTACCGAAGCTGATAAAATTAACCGTATAGGTCAGTTAAGACACGGAGTTATCAAGGTGATCGAGAATACCAACTTCTCACCAGATGTTTCAAAAAAATATACAGTAGCCGATATGATTACGGGTTACGGAGTTGCAGAAGCGGTACGTCATTATTATGATATTTATGGCGGAAATGTTGAAGGCAAGCGTGCCATAGTGCAAGGCTTCGGAAACGTGGGAGCTGCAGCTGCCTATTACCTCGCTCAGATGGGCGCTAAGATTGTTGGTATTATCGATAGAGCAGGAGGGATCATCAATGAAGATGGTTTTACCTTTGAAGAGATTCAGCAATTATTCCGTCGTAAAAAAGGAAATACGCTTCTGGCAGATAGGATGATTCCTTTCGATGAGATGAACGAACGTATCTGGACCTTGGAGTGTGAGATTTTTGCACCTTGTGCTGCTTCTAGATTGATTACCAAAGAACAAATCACTTCAATGATCGATACAGGACTGGAAGTAATTAGCTGTGGTGCAAATGTGCCGTTTGCCGATAAAGAAATATTCTTCGGACCCATTATGGAATACACAGACGAGCGTGTGAGTTTGATTCCAGACTTTATTAGTAACTGCGGAATGGCACGTGTATTCGCTTACTTTATGGAACGTAAAGTGCAAATGACAGATGAGGCGATCTTTAATGATACTTCCGAAGTTATTAAAAACGCTATTCAGAATACATTCAATCACAATGGAACGAAAGTAAATATAAGTAAAACATCTTTTGAAATAGCACTGGAACAATTGGTCTAAAAATTTTCAGAATAAAATACGAAGCTCCTTCTATTTCATAGGAAGAAATTGCGGAGCTTTTTTCATGTTGCTCACGAATGAGATGTTAAATTAAGGGCAACTTTTTCGATTAATTGAAAATATAATTTCCTTTTTCGACTAATTTGTTTTAAAAATTTTATTTTTAAGGTTCAGAAGTTAACACTAATCCAACCTCATATATGGAATCGATTATCATTCTCATTTTCGTCATCGGATACCTTTCTATTACTCTTGAACATCCCTTAAAATTAGATAAAACAGTGCCAGCCTTGATTATGGCTGCTTTAATTTGGGCAGTCTTAGCGGCTGGATTCCACGCTGGTTGGTTCGATGTGATTGATACCCATGACAATGCCTTTAACTTCCTCACAGGAGGGGAAGAAGCCGAGCATGGCTTCGAGAATGCACTGCTGCACCATCTTGGAAAGACAGCGGAGATACTCATTTTTCTAATTGGAGCGATGACCATCGTAGAGATTATTGATCTCCATCGTGGGTTTGAGATTTTAAAAGGAGCAGTAAGAACAAAAAGCAAAAGAAAATTGCTCTGGATTATTGGAATCTTGGCCTTTATCTTATCTGCAATTATAGATAACCTTACGGCAACCATCGTACTGGTTACACTGCTTAGAAAGCTTATCGTAAAAAGAGAAGAACGTCTTTGGTATGCAGCTATGGTGGTGATCGCAGCTAATGCTGGAGGGGCCTGGTCCCCAATTGGTGATGTAACTACCACAATGTTGTGGATAGCGAAGAATGTAACGGCTCTAGGATTGATTGAATACGTAGTCGTACCTTCTATAGTGTGTTTCATTGTTCCTTTTGTAATTGCCAGTTATATGCCTGCTTTTAGAGGGGATATCGAGGTTGATACTACAGAAGATGTGGAAGCTGAACGTTTGCTTAGTAGTAAAACAATGCTGTTTTTAGGCCTTGGAATGATTGTTTCGGTGCCTGTGTTTAAAACATTAACGCACCTTCCTCCTTACATCGGTATGATGCTGGCACTTGGTGTTGTTTGGTTGGTTTCAGAATACATTCATCCAGAAGAAGATTTCAGTAAAGAAAGAAGGCATTTATATTCTGCTCATAAAGCCTTATCTCGTATTGAGATTTCGAGCATCCTTTTCTTCCTCGGAATTTTAATGGCCGTTGCTGGATTGGAAAGCTTGGTGTATGGTGCTACCGAAAATGGAGATCCAGTAGGAACGTTAAGGTATTTGGCTGAGGTGTTACAAGGAGCTATTCCAAATCAAGATGTGGTGGTAATTCTATTAGGAGTATTATCTGCTATAATAGATAATGTGCCGCTCGTTGCAGCTTCTATGGGAATGTACGATTCGCCTACAGACTCGATATTGTGGCATTTTATTGCCTATTCGGCTGGAACAGGTGGAAGTATGCTTATCATAGGCTCTGCTGCTGGTGTAGCTGCAATGGGAATGGAGAGAATAGACTTTATCTGGTACCTTAAAAAAGTAACTTGGCTTGCATTTCTTGGGTTTATTGCAGGTGCTGGAGTATTCCTTCTTATCACAAGAGTTCTATTTCCACATATGTAACAATTTATAGAAACGATTTCCGTTATTCACTAAAATCAGAGTAATTTATGCTTAACTTATTTATTCAGGATGGTGTTTCTGATGCTGCTCAAGGTTTAGAGCCAATAGTAGAAGAAAAGACACTATCCATAATGGAACTGCTTGTAAATGGTGGCCTTGGCGGTCAAATCATTATAGGAGTGCTGTTCGTGCTTCTTTTTGTAGCGGTCTATATTTATTTCGAACGTTTGTTCGCAATTAAAGCCGCCTCTGAGGTAGATAGCAATTTTATGAATCAGATTCGTGATAACGTGGCTTCAGGAAATATTCAAGCGGCGAAAGTGCTTTGTAATACACAAAACAGTCCCGTATCTCGCCTTACCGAAAAAGGGATTTCTCGTATTGGGAGTCCGCTAGAAGATATTAATACCGCCATAGAAAATGCTGGAAGGCTGGAGGTATACAAGCTTGAGAAAAATGTAAGTATTTTGGCAACAGTAGCTGGTGCGGCTCCAATGATTGGGTTCTTAGGAACCGTAATTGGGATGGTCCTAGCATTTCATCAACTGGCAACGAGTAGTGGTCAGGCGGAAATGGGAAGCCTAGCCGAGGGTATTTATACCGCAATGACAACCACAGTGGCTGGATTGATTGTTGGTATTATTGCTTACATAGGTTACAATCACCTGGTAGTGAAGACAGACAAGGTTGTGTATCAAATGGAAGCTACCGCCGTTGACTTTTTAGACATCTTAAACGAACCTGCGTAATGAATTTACGAGGAAGAAATAAAGTAAGCGCCGAGTTTAGCATGAGCTCTATGACAGATATTGTATTCCTGTTATTGGTGTTTTTTCTGCTAACCTCTCCTGCGATTACACCAGATGCATTGGATCTTATTTTACCAAAGGCGAAAGGGAAAAGCACAAATGTTCAGAAGGCATCGGTAAGCATTACAAAAGACGGAGCCTACTATGTAAATAAGGAACGTGTAAGTGAATATAATATCGAAAAAGAGCTTCAAGCTGTTCTGTCTGGACAAGAAGAACCAACCCTTATTTTACGGGCAGAAGAAGGAGTTCCTATTGAAGACGCCGTTTTTGTAATGGACATTGCAAATAAGAATAAGTATAAAGTCGTTTTAGCAGTGCGACCTAATTGATATTTGGCTTTGTCACCTTAAGCTTTAGCAAGGGGTGGGCAAGTTCCTCTTTCTCCGCCTCTGGCGGATTCAAAGGGTCGGGCTTTCGCTGTTACACGCCTGCCCGTCCAAGATCATTTGCGAAGGCGGGATAAAGCCAGTTATCCCTCTTGCGAGAATCAATAGATACTAGAAATAAATAATAAGAAATAAATTTGTCCCTTCTAGATACAGAATATAAAAGAAAGAGTATGACGATCACGGTGATTCTGCACGCGATTATTCTACTGTTGTTATTTTATGTTGGATTGTCTTATTTAGACCCTCCACCAGAGCGGGGTATCGCTGTGAACTTTGGAACTACAGACACAGGAACAGGACGAATTCAACCTACTGAAGCAATTAAATCGGCTCCAAAAGAGACACTACCACCAGTTTCGCAACCCAAGACAGAAATAAAAGACGAGGTGGTTACTCAAGACACGGAAGATGCTCCGGTAATTAAAAAGGAAGAAAAAAAAGTGGAGCAGAAGGAAACTTCGGTAAAAGAGGAACCTAAAAAAGTGATTCCAAAAGAGCCAGACCCTACTCCAGACAAGAAAACTACAGACGCACTTTCTAGCCTTATCAACGGACCAAAAAGTGAAGGCACGGCAAAAGGCGGTGAAGGAAATGATGATTCTCCGGGAGATAAAGGCAACCCTAATGGCGATCCCAATGCAAAGAGCTATTATGGTACTGGAAAAGGACTTGATGGAGATGGTAACTATCTGCTTGGTGGAAGGAAAGCATTGAACAAGGAAAAGTTTGTTCAGGATTGCAATGAAGCTGGAATTGTTGTGGTGAGTATCGAGGTTGATCGTAATGGTAAAGTAACAAATGCCACGGCAGGAGTTCGAGGAACCACAAATAATTCGAAATGTCTTTTGGACCCGGCAAAGCGCGCTGCATTAGCTACGCGATTCAACAGCGATAGCAAAGCCCCCGCGAAGCAAATAGGTAAGATTATCTACAAGTTTAGCCTTTCGAATTAGTGTTGTTACGTTTTTTAAAATAGACGTTAAATACCATCCCCAAAACAATAAGTAGCATTCCAAAAATTGCCAGGTTACTATGTTCTTCATCTAGAAAAATAAGACCTAAACCAAGAGCGTAAATAAGTTCCATATATTTAAACGGAGCAATAGTATTTGTATCCGCTAATTGGAATGCTCGGGTCATAAAAACTTGCCCAATAAGTCCAAATATACCAATACTGATAACCCATAACCATTCGATTCCTATTGGCATTCTCCAATGATTTGCAAAGAGAAGACTTCCCAGAATTGAAGTCATCATGAAATAATTAATAATAGTGAGTGCATGCTCTTTGGAGCCTAGGTATCGCACAATAGCAAATACTGTTCCCACTAGAATAGCCGATACCAACGCGAGTAGAAAACTTATAGTATCAATTCTAAAATCGGCACCTTTTAGAATAAAGACTCCGGCTATAGAAAGTAGGAGACATCCCCATTGCCAAGGATTCACCTTTTCTTTTAAAAAATACACCGCCAACAATACGCTAAAGGCGGGACCAATGTATCGTATAGAAATTGCCGGGCCCAAGGGGATTCTTTGAATTACAACAAAGAAAACGGCCAAGGATATGAAGCCAACAATTCCTCTCGCTGCGAGCCAAGTCACTTCTTTTCCAACAATGGAAATTTTCTTATGAAGCATATACGGAAATATAAAAACAAAGGTTCCCAAAGCCCTAAAAAAGACAACTTGAAGAGGATGTAACTCTGAAAGATATCGAGCCATGAGATTCATCCAGGCAAAGGCAAAGGTGGCAATGAGTATGTAGATAATTCCTTTGAGCAAATTGGCGTTTGGTTATAACAAATATAACTGTATTCGTTCAAGCTGCATACCTCATTTTCGAAATAGTTTAGGATATTTATTAGTATCTTTATCCTAAAATATATTGCGATGAAAAAGATAACTGCCTTACTATTATTCAGCCTAATTTTTTTGGCATGTAATACAACTACAAAAGAAAATGTTTCAGAAATAAAAGAAACTCCACACGACTTTATGTTTATGCAACGCGCATATCCTACGGGTGAAATACGTACCGATGCTAGGAGACTTGCGGCACAATGGAAGCGTGATAAAATGGTAGATCGTTTGGCAGGAACACCTTGGGAACTGGTTGGGCCAATAAATACAGGAGGCCGTGTAACCGATATTGAAATACCAATAGATCAGGCGCAGACATATTATGTAGGTTCTGCTTCTGGAGGGATTTTTAAAACCACAGATGCAGGTAGTTCTTGGTTCCCAATTTTTGATGATCAAGAGATGCTTTCGATTGGTGACATAGAGATTTCAAAGAACAATACTAATGTTGTTTGGGTGGGTACTGGAGAAGTAAATGCCGGTGGAGGTTCTTTAGCTTATGATGGCGATGGTGTTTACAGAAGTACAGATGCTGGACTCACTTGGGAATCTAGAGGCTTGCCTAATGTAGGAAGCATTGGAAAAGTACTTATTGATCCAAATGACGAAAACACAATTTTCGTAGGCGCTATGGGGCCTCTTTTTAGAGATGATACCAATAGAGGAGTATATAGAACAACAGATGGAGGGGCAAATTGGGATCAGGTATTTTTTGTGAGCGATATCACAGGGGTTATAGATATGGCAAATCACCCAACAGATAGCGATGTAATTTATGCTGCCACTTGGGAGCGCGTACGTAGACCAGAAATGCGAGACTATGGCGGAGCGACTTCTGGATTGCATAGATCTATCGATGGTGGTACTACTTGGAATGAACTAACAAATGGTTTGCCAAGTAATCCGGCTTTAAAGGGAAGAATTAGTATTGATATTTCTCAGTCAAACCCGAGCGTATTATACGCGCGCTACGCGGACGCTACGGGGAGTATTCAAGGGGTATATCGCACTGCAGATGGCGGTGACACCTGGACAGCGATGAATGCTGGAGGACTCACCAATGTTGGGTTCCACTGGTGGTTTAGAGGGATTTTCGTGGATCCCACAGACGAGAACACTATTTATAACGTAGATTTTGTGGTAGAAAAATCAACCGATGGTGGTTCAACTTGGGGACCTGCTTTTGAAAATGCCCATGTAGATCAACATGCCTTGGCGTTTAACGCTAGTGTATCTGGACAAGTACTACTCGGGAATGATGGAGGACTGTATGTGAGTAACGATAGTGGCGCTACATTTACCAAAGATGAGACACTGCCAATCACCCAATTCTACCGGGTGTATGTGGACCCTAATAATAGCGATAAAATTTATGGTGGTACTCAAGATAATAATACGATTAGAACACAGACCGATGGGTCAAACGACTGGCAGTCTATTTATGGTGGAGATGGTTTTCAACCTTTAGTTGAAGACGGAAATACCGATGTGATTTATGCATTGTCCCAGCGGGGGAATTTGGGTAAATCAATTAACAATGGGGCTAGTTTTGGCGGTGCGCTAAATGGAATTGCTAGTGGAGATAGGAACAATTGGGATACGCCTATCGCCTTCAATCCTAATAATTCTCAAACCCTTTACTACGGTACGCAACGACTATATAAAACAACCGATGGCGCAGCAAATTGGACCGCTATTAGTAACGATTTGACAAATGGATCGGGTGGAGGAAATCTAACCTTTGGTACCATAACCAGTATTGATGTTTCTTCATTTGATAGCGATTTAATATATGTTGGCACTGATGATAGTAATGTTTGGGTTACACAAGATGGTGGTACTATTTGGAATAATATTTCGGGTACCTTGCCTAATCGTTGGACTACAAGGGTGCAAACAAGTATTTTTAATGAAGGTACAGTCTATGTAACATTTTCAGGTTACCGATATGGTGAGGATCAGGGGAATATTTTTGAAAGTACCGATTTTGGAACTACTTGGACCGATATTTCAGGGGACCTTCCAGATGGACCGATTAATGACGTGGAAGAATCGCCTTCAGAAGGTCTTTTTGTGGCGACTGATTTTGGAGTGATGCATTATACAGGTTCATCTAGCTGGGAAGTTTGGGGGCCTAATTTACCAAACGTTGTTATTACGGATATTCATTATGATGAGGCTAGTGCTTATTTATATGCAGGAACGTATGGACGGTCTATGTATCGATCTGATGTGGGTGTCCTTGGTGCAAATGAAGTGCTTGAAAAAGAAATTGCCGTGTTCCCTAACCCAGCGACAGATATTGTGAATATTCAACTAAATGATGGATCAGCGATTACGGTTGAGGTTTACGATGCCAATGGGCGTAAAGTGGATGTTCCTGTTTCTAAAACACAGAATACTACAATTGATGTGGCAACATTGGCTACTGGAGCTTATTATTTGAAGGTCGTTCAAGGAAACAGAACAGCTACTAAAAAACTACTGGTTAAATAGAATTGGAATATCAATTACGCTGAAACCATAACGTGGCTTTTTGGCCAATTACCCATGTATCAACGGGTTGGAAAGGCTGCTTATAAGGCGGATCTTTCAAATACCATTGCCCTTACCAAGCATCTAGAGAATCCCGAACGAAGCTTTAAAACCGTGCATGTGGCAGGGACGAATGGCAAAGGATCGACGAGTCATATACTGGCGTCGGTGTTGCAAGAAGCAGGGTATAAGGTGGGGCTCTATACATCACCGCATTTAAAAGATTTTCGAGAGCGGATTAAAGCTAACGGTGAGATGATTCCAAAGAGAACTGTGACGGCATTTGTTAAAAAACATAAACCCTTTTTTGAAGCAAACGAACTGTCTTTTTTTGAAATGACCGTTGGTCTCGCTTTTGATTATTTTAGGAAATCGGAGGTGGATGTTGCTGTCATCGAAGTTGGACTAGGGGGAAGGCTTGATAGCACCAATATTATTAGACCCGAAGTTTCGATAATCACGAATATTGGATTGGATCACACTCGATTTTTGGGTAATACCCTTGCTGAAATTGCTGAGGAAAAAGCGGGAATCATAAAAAAGGAAGTTCCAGTTGTCATTGGAGAAACGGTTTCCGAAACGAAAAGTATTTTTCAGAAAACAGCAAATGATAGAAAAGCTCCTATTATTTTTGCTGAAGATGAGAAAACGTCGAATTTTACTTCAGATTTAAAGGGAAATTACCAAAAACACAATATTCGGACTGCAGAAGTTGCAATTAGAACACTTCAGAAAAAAGGATGGGCCGTAGGAATACAACATATTGCCAAGGGTTTGCAGAGCGTGGTTAAGAATACAGGGTTACTGGGGCGGTGGCAGATTCTAAACGCTAGCCCCAAAGTTATTTGTGATACGGCGCATAATGTCGAAGGTCTGAGTTTAATTATGAGGCAATTAAGAAAGGAAAAGAAGAATCGTCTCCATGTTGTTTTAGGAGTAGTTGAGGATAAAGATTTAGATACAATTTTGCCATTATTTCCTAGTAGAGCGACATATTACTTTTGTAAGCCAGATGTGGCAAGAGGTCTTGATGTGAAAATTTTAAAGGAGAAGGCGGGGCAATTTGGTTTAATAGGAGAGCTGCATCTTTCGGTTAGTGAGGCTTATAGAAATGCCCTAGTGGCTGCCGAAAAGGAAGACGTTATTTATATAGGTGGAAGTACTTTTGTAGTCGCAGAAGTTTTATGATTTTTTTAAAGAATTGTTTGTGAGTATTAAAAAATCTATCTTATATTTGCAGCCGCTAACATAGCGGGCGCATAGCTCAGTTGGTTCAGAGCACTTGGTTTACACCCAAGGGGTCGGGGGTTCGAATCCCTCTGCGCCCACCACCTTAAACCCCTTCAAAACAGGGGTTTTTTTCATTTCTAACCTTTTTTATTGTTTAAATAATTTGCTTTGTAGAGGTAAAATAATGGTAAATTTCTACCAAGTTTTTTACGAAAAGTTTACGAATGAAAGCAAAAGCTACGATATATAAAAATGATGGTGAAACCTCGCTGGGATTTCCTGTAAAGTTAATTATTTCTCACCAGAAAAAAACAAGACGTAAAACTATTGGTTATTCTAAGCTTATAAATTGGGATGAAATTAAAGATTTGCCTAAAGTTTCTCATCCTGATTTTGAAAGTTTATTAGGCACTATTTTCGATATTCGGAAGGTGGCCGCAACAATGGAATTTAAAAATATTACGCAGTTGGAATTGGCCTTCGATAATCTTTTGGGAAAAAAGGTGGTTTCGAACAGTTTAGTTAGCGATTATTTTGACCTTGAAATTTCTAAATTACGGAATGTAGGTAGGGATGGTGCCGCTGATGAATACTTATATGCTAGAAATCAATTTAAATCCTATTCCCCGGGATTAACTTTTGAAGAAATAACCGTCGATTACCTTCAAGGTTTTAAGGCTTATAAAATGAAGTCTACCAGTAATAAAACGGTTAAGAATTATTTGAGTGTACTACGTGCATTATGGAATAAAGCAGATGTCGACCCTAAAACAAACATTCCAAACACTACACCATTTAAAAATATATTCACTGGATTGCATACCAAACGGAGGAGAAAAAAGAATCGGTATTTGGATAAAAAGGGGTTGCTTCAACTTGAAAATGATTTGGATGTGTTAAGTAAGGTGGAACGTCGGGCTGTTTTGTTAGGTCTTCTTCAATTTTATTTAGGTGGTGCAAATCTAATAGACGTCTATTATTTACGGGAAGATCAGTTTTTTGGGGAGCGGGTGATGTTGACCAGAAGAAAGCTTGGGAGATTTATGGAGGAATTTGATGTAAAGGTGTTTCCAAGGACACGGGAGATAATAAATGAGCTTTCGGGGCCAAAGGATGGATATTTGTTTCCATGGAGAAAATCACATACAGGATATAAAACTTTCCGAAGAAATCATTACGATGATCTCTTGAGTGCTCAAAATAAATTGAACATTGGTTTGTTACCTATAAATGAGAAGCTTAACAGTAATACTTTTAGACATTCATTTGCTACAATCGCGAAGTTCGAGGGAGTAGATCCTGATATTATTCGCGAATTAATGGGTCACGAACGGGATGATATTGATACTGTTTATAAAGATAAATTCCCCGAGAAAATTAGAGATGAGGGTCATTGGAAAATAATTTCTTTAGTTTGAATTTTACCAGTCATTATCTGGTGCTTTGCCTAACGCCCTGCTACACGCAGTGAGGTTCTGGGTTTTAAATTGTTGTCACGAAGTTACATAAAATATTAAAAGACAAATAGAACCTTTCCAAATTGCTTGTAACCATTGATGGCGTACGTTTTTCCTCGATGGGCGGTACAAAACCACAATGAATTATAGCCATTGCTAGGCAACGTTCTTTTTCGCTTTTTCAATTCGTTTTAATGTCGTTTCCTTAAATTTCTCACTTAATTCCGAAATTAAATCTTGATGTTTTTCCAATTCTAATAATTTCTCCCAATTCTTTTCTTTCTCTAAATGACTTGAAATTGAAGGAACAAGATTTTTTGGAAAAGAGTCATAAAATTCTTCTGGATTTTTTAAATCGGTTAACAACTTTTTTATTTCTCGATGTCTATTTAAAATCTCAAAATATTTTTCAGTTGATTTTTCTTTTTTCTTTATCTGTGTATGATTGTCAGATTTTAATTTTAAAACTCTCTCAACTTTTACTATTTGTTCAGATGTAAGTCCGACTGGAATATGCACAGTTCCATACCATCTGTCGTCATAATCATCGTGGGAAAGTCCACCCCAAACAAGAACCTTTCCATTATTCCATTCGTTCAGCGAGTTATTTAATCTTTTGTTTCCTTTTGGCGTATAACCAAGCAATTCGTTTTTTTGATTATAAATTCCAACTGCGTACATATCGTGTGAATTGTCTTCACATTTTGCAATTCCGATAAAATATCCGCTATGAATTTTTGGATTTAGATTTTGATAAAACATTCCTTTCATATCGAAGGTCTTTATTCCTTTTTTCTTGTAAAGAAGTTTATCTTCTACAGTGTCAATTCTATTTGTGTTTTTTGCTATTGATGAACAACTTTTCTTTGAACATTAGAACTTTTTTTCGACTTGCTTTTTCCAATGAAATAAGCAATGACGATGATGATGATTACTATTGCTATAAATTCGGTCATAATGTTTGTTCAAATGTTGCCTAAACTATCAGCTTTTTTATAAGTAATTGAGCATTATTATATAAAGTATCTGTCTCTTCAATTTTTTCTAATATCGAGATTGCGTTTGAGTAATTTCCTTCTTCTATATATTTATTCGCACTTTCAATATTTGCTTTTGTGTCTATTGTGCTGTCAATAAGTCTAAAACTCCTATCATAGCTTTTCTTTTTTCGTGTAGTTTGGTTAATTCTTTGTATAATGCTCTACCTGTTTTTCCATTAGCATAACTTTTTATCAAAAGGGCAAAGAATACCCCACAGTTTGCTGTGATTGGGAGTTTCATTTCGTTAAACCTACTTAATTAACCATTTCCTTGAAACAGGGTTTTTCCTGTATTTTCATGAGGGTTTCCCCTATTTTATTAAAATGTGCGGTTTTCCCGTAATTTTATTTTGTAGATTATTTCTATCTTGTTAATCCCTATTTAATTTAAGTGTAGAATAGGAAAGCCGCCACAAAGATGTAACGGCTTCACCCCACCTTTCTTCTAACCATCTTTAGTAAGAAAGTTTAAAAATACAAAAAATGAAATTAATCTAATACTGGATACAATGGATTTATTAATGATACTTGAGAATGAATTAATAAAAGAAGGTAAAACTGTTTTTACCAAATGGGGATGGTGGTGTAATATAAAATCAATCGATGAAAGCAGATTTAAACACGGTGAAGGAATAAATATAAAAAGATTATATGATGATGCCACTTTTTCTATACACCCAAGAGATATAATTTAATACTGTAAATTCCTATAGCAATAGCAGCTATTTAGTC